>Ga0209223_10002122_pt1 | contig 20419 bp, 22 predicted proteins | sample COG_06_FD_184750 | JGI IMG/M metagenome (GOLD analysis project Ga0209223, IMG submission 184750) | Pelagic Microbial community sample from North Sea - COGITO 998_met_06 (SPAdes) (version 2) | ecosystem: Environmental > Aquatic > Marine > Neritic zone/Coastal water | place: Helgoland, sampling...
ACAATCTTCCGGTGCGCGCGAAGATCCACTCGTTGGCGGTAGTTGGCTCAGACCCGGTGATCATGTTAGAAGGCCCTATCCCTGCGACGCACAAAGTACTTGAGAAGGCAGGACTCACCATCGATGATATCGATCTGTACGAGGTCAATGAGGCGTTCGGGTCGGTGCCTCTTGCATGGGCAAAGGCGGTGGGTGCGGACCTAGACAAGTTAAATGTAAATGGTGGCGCACAGGCTTTGGGGCATCCGCTAGGCGGTACCGGAGCGAAACTAATGACCACTTTAGTGCATGAGTTAGAGCGGCAGCAGAAGCGCTTCGGCTTGATTGCTATCTGCGAGGGTGGGGGTACTGCAAACGCCATGATCATCGAACGTATGGATTCGGTTACAGCCTAAGAGGAAATATCATGATTGATTCCTACGATTCTCCTTGGATGGATGAAGAGTTGCATATTATGCGCGACGCGGTCGCCAAATTTTTGCAGAAAGAATTTGTACCGAAGATGGATAAATGGGAGAAACAGGGCTTCGTCGATAGGGATGCTTGGCTTATTGCTGGAAAGGCGGGCCTGCTCTGCGCATCAATACCAGAAGAGTATGGTGGTGGAGGCGGCAACTTTAAGCACGAGATGGTATTGGTCGAAGAGCTTAGCTACGCCAACGTTACCGGGTTTGGAAACGGTGTGCATTCTGGCATTGTTGCGCATTACATTAACTCCTACGGCAGTGAAGAGCAGAAGAGGAAATGGCTGCCGCTTATGGCGAGCGGCGAGATCGTCTCTGCTATCGCGATGACCGAACCTGGCACTGGCTCCGACCTTCAATCGGTGGCAACTACTGCCCTGCTACAGGGCGATGAATACGTTCTGAATGGGCAGAAGACATTCTTAACCAACGGCATGACCGCAAATCTTATTTGCGTCGTGGCAAAGACCGATCCGTCAGAAGCAGGCAAAGGCATTTCGCTGATCATGGTGGAAACCGAGCAGGTTGAAGGTGAGGGTGGATTCAGCCGCGGCAGAAATCTAGAGAAGCTAGGAATGAAGGCGCAGGATACCGCTGAGATATTTTTTGATGGTGTAAAAATTCCCAAAGAAAATTTGTTAGGTCAACATGAAGGAAAGGGCTTCGCACAGCTGATGCAGCAACTGCCGCAGGAAAGATTGATAATCGCGGCGGGTGCTTGTGCGTCGATCGAGAAGGCATTGAAGATTACTAGCGAGTATGTAAAAGAGCGAAAGGCATTTGGAAAGCGCATCCTCGATTTTCAGAATACACAATTTAAGCTAGCTGAGCGGTACACCGAGGCGCGTCTGGCCAGGGTTTTCGTGGACGACTGTGCGATGAAGCTTGCTGATGGAAAGTTAGATGAGGCCACGGCTGCCATGGCAAAGTGGTGGACGACGCAGAAGCAGTGCGAAATAATAGATGAGTGTTTGCAGTTCTTTGGTGGTTATGGATTCATGATGGAGTACCCGATTGCCAAGATGTATGCAGATAGTCGCATACAGAAGATCTATGGCGGCAGTAACGAAATCATGAAGTTGTTAATAGCTAGAGAGATCTAGGTGGCTTGTGCTGAATGCTGGCTATTCGTGATTTCTAAATATTTCTCACACAGCGAAACTCGATAAGCTTGGCAACTTTTTGGTTATTGTCTTGCATAGAGATATGTTCAAACTGTTCTGCTGTCGGTAGAACTTTACCTAGCCAATTGCAATAAGTCTGAGCGTCGTTAAAATTTATCCTCAGATCGTCTTGGCCCATGACAGTGTGATTTATGGGAAAGTTATCACTAGCTTTCTTCCAATTGGCATTGCCAACTTGATCCGGTAATTCTTTGACGCTAACAGCAAGTGCGATATCTTCAATTTGGCTTGTAAATTTTTGCTGGCTAGGTGGTGCAACTTTTTGAGGCTCATAGCCCGTTGATTCTAAAAACTTCGCGAAGTCAGTGCCGCTAACTCTGTGTTGATCGATCCAAAAATCTTTTGCTTCACTCAAGGCCTCGCCGCTCTCCTTTACTTGTCTAGCTTCAGCTTCGCTCGCAGAGCCATAGGGTTCGATAAGTACCATGCTTTCGAATCCAGGTTCCAATTCAACAAAGATGAAATTATCCAGAAGCGCTATGCCGGCAAGAAGCGCGACTGCGCTTGTTAATTGTTTGGTATTCGTCATCGCTACTGGTTCAATCCTTTACCGCTACTTTTTTGCACCAAATTGGGGCTAAAAACTATAATTTGATACTAATATTCCCTTTTATAACAGATTTAAACCTCAGTTACACCGAACTGAGTTCACTAATTTGAAAACATTCTCCTTGTATTTTGAGAACCGTGGATGGCTCGGCTATTTGAACCAATCTCTAGAAAGCTTCAGTGGGTGGTAGGATGTTAGAAATTAGTGGTGGATAGATGGCATAATCTCAAAGCACGTAAGAGCTCTATTCGATAACAGGAGCTTGTGACTACAACTAGGAGCAATTCAGTGAAAGATAAAAATTATTCCGTTCTCGATTACTCGGCATTAGCCCGTGCGAGTGTCTGTGCCTTTACCGCATTCGTTTTTATTCACAGCAGTAGTTTCGCTGCTGAAGCAGGCTACATAACACCGCTAACAGAATTTGGCGTGCCGGACATGCAGGGGACTTGGTCTCTTGCAACTCAGACTAATTTAGAAAGGGCAGATCGGTTTGAGGGCAAGCTGGCGATCTCAGAAGAGGAGGCCATCTTGATCGAAACGAGGGTAAGGGCGCGAATGGAAGCGAGCAATCGACCTAGCGACCCGAATCGTGAGGCGCCTTCGGCAGGACAGAATGTTGGGGGCTACAATACCTTCTGGATGGATCCTGGAGAACGGTTAGCGGTCGTAAATGGAGAGATTCGTACATCGGTGATAGTGCAGCCCGAAGATGGCCAGCTTCCTTATAGCGAACAGGGCCGCGCCAATTTTGCTGCGGCAATGCAGCAGAGGCAATCTTACGACGGACCTGAGGTGCGGCCTCTTGGTGAGCGCTGCATGGTGGGATTCGGCTCCTCGGGCGGACCGCCAAAGTTGCCGGTTCTGTATAACAATTTGACACAAATCATTCAGACGGAATCTCACGTCGTTCTACTAGCCGAGATGAATCATGATGCACGTATCGTACGAATGAATTCCGAGCATCTGAATCCGCCTCTCTACCCTTGGTTGGGTGACTCCATTGGTTATTACGAGGAAGGTTCTCTCGTCATCGAGACGACAAATTTTCACGCGCAGCAGGGTATGCGTTCCTCACTGGAACATCGCTTTTATGGTTCTCAGCAGATGAAGGTGCTTGAACGTTTCACACGCACGTCGGATGACACAATCCTGTATCAGTTTACGGTTGAGGATCCAACGAATTACAGCCAGTCATGGAGTGGCGAATTACCCATGAATGCGAATGGTGAGCGCCTGTATGAGTACGCATGTCACGAGGGGAACTATGCTCTACCAGGAATTCTGGCTGGGGCTAGGAGGGCAGATACCGAAGGTATCGACTACGCTCCTACCGACCCAGGCCAGTGATTGTCTAAACTTAAGCGGCGGCTGCCTAGGTTAAGCTAGGTAGCTGATAGCCTTCGGCTTCTAACTTTGCGCGGATGACCTTCTTGTCTATCTTGCCGGTAGAGGTAAGCGGTATCGTATCTGTGACGATTATATCATCCGGCAATTGCCACTTGGCGAAGATCTTGCTGCAGTGTTCGAGCACAGCCTCTTTATCCAATGACTTACCTGGCTCCATGATGACCAGCGCAACGGGTCGTTCATCCCATTTCGGGTGAGGCTGCGCGACAACTGCCGCCTGTGCAATGTCGGCCATGCCTACAATATGGTTCTCCAAGTCTACCGATGATATCCATTCGCCGCCTGATTTGATCAAATCCTTGGAGCGATCGGCGATGAGAATATATTGCTCAGTATCAATCTTTGCGACATCGCCAGTTACTAGCCAGCCGTCGTGAAATTTGTCCGGTTGTGGATCGTTAAAATATTCCGCTGCAATCCATGGCCCTTTAATGCAGAGCTCACCCACCGCCTCTCCATCGTGTGGTAGACGGTTCCAATCCTCGTCGAATATCTCGATCTCCAGCCCTGGCATGGCGAGGCCTGCCTTCGCAATATTCGCAAACTGCTGATCTTCCGACATGCCTATCTGAGAGCGTTTTGCCACCTTCCTGGACAGAGTGCCAAGAGGATTGGTCTCGGTCATTCCCCAGCCTTGAATCATTTCTACGTTATAGCTGTCCCAGTACCAGCGCATCATAGAAACCGGCGGAGCGGATCCGCCACAGGTCATACTCTTTAATTTGCTGAGGTCGTATTTATCGGGTTCTGCCTCGAGCACAGCCTTAACTCCCTGCCAGATAGTTGGAACGCCAGCAGAGATAGTCACTTCTTCTTCATCCATCAACTGAAGAAAAGTGTCCGGCACCATGAATCGATGCGGAAACACCTGCTTGCAGCCCAGCATGGAGGCGGCGAATGGAAGTCCCCATCCCATGGCATGAAACATTGGCACGATACCCAACAGGGAATCGAGCGAGGATAACCCCATAGAATCTGTTAGGCATTCGGTAAGTGTATGCAAATAAGTGGAACGGTTTGTGTACATTACTCCCTTCGGTTTTCCAGTAGTGCCTGACGTGTAACACAAGCCCATGGGAGAGTTTTCATCTATCTCAGGCCAGTCGTACGTGGAATCCTGCTCCGCGATGAAGTCTTCATAGTCAATCTGGTTCTCGAAGGAGCTCTCGCCACCCTCGCCATGACGGCAGATGACTAGAAGCTCTACGCAGGGGAGCTTGCCCCAGAGTGGCTCCAGTAGAGGAAGTAAATCTTCATCCGCGAAGATCACTTTATCGTTAGCGTGATTGATGATGTATTCAAGATCAGTTGGAGAGAGCCTGATGTTCAGTGTGTGCAGTACACAGCCCATAGAGGGGACTGCTTGATACAACTCCAGATGGCGATAGTTACTCCACATAAAACTGCCGACCCTGTCGCCAACCTCGATGCCATGCTTTTGCAAGGCGTGGGCTAGCTGATTCGCTCTGTCCCAGGTTTGTTTCAGTGTCTGCCGATGCTTGCCTTCGGCCTGCATTGTGACGACTTCGATATCAGGATCCAGGATTGCACCCCGCCCTAGTATTCTGGACATTAATAAAGGTGTTTTCTGCATTGTCATTTGTATTCTCTCCTGATTGCCGTAGTGTAATTGGCGACGTGGAGTTCAAGCATAGCCGATAACTGGGCGCTTGTTCAATTGCCGCTCGAGGTTGCATAATCTAGCTGATGCGCCCGCTATAATTGAATTGATGAGCGGGGAGGTTTATTCTCATAAAGCTGCGCCTTTGGGGGTGAAAACCCAAACAAACTAGGGAGGAAGTAATGCTAAGCGCCAAGGAATACGCAAAGAAGGAGATCGTAGTTAAGGGCAAGACGATGAGCTATGTGGAGATGGGAGAGGGCGACCCGATCATCTTCCAGCATGGGAATCCTACTTCATCCTATCTATGGCGGAATGTCATGCCGCATCTACAAGATCAGGGGCGGTGTATAGCTATCGATCTCATCGGCATGGGGGATTCAGACAAGTTAGATAATCCCGATGCCAGCAGCTATACCTTCGTGCAGCACAGGGAGTATCTCGATGGTGCGTTGGAGGCGCTGGGCGTCGAGCGCGATGTAACTCTGGTAATTCATGATTGGGGTTCAGCGCTGGGTTTCGATTGGGCTAATAGGCATCGCGATGCTGTTAAGGGCATCGCTTATATGGAAGGCATTGTTCGGCCGGTATCTTGGGAAGAATGGCCTGAGGCAGCACGAGGCGTGTTTCAGGGCTTTCGTTCAAGCGCCGGTGAAGAAATGGTGCTGGATAAGAACACCTTCGTCGAGAGAGTCCTACCGGGTTCTGTTCTGAGAGATTTGAGTGAGGAGGAGATGGCAGTCTACCGACGGCCTTTTCACAATAGTGGCGAGGATCGACGACCGACTCTTACCTGGCCACGACAAATACCGATCGATGGGACGCCAACAGACGTAGTAGAAATTGTGCAGGCTTATGCTGATTGGCTTGCTGAAGCTGATCTGCCCAAGCTATTTATTAATGCTGAGCCGGGTGCGATATTGATAGGACTGCAGCGGGAATTTTGTCGGTCTTGGCCGAATCAGACTGAGGTGACAGTCTCGGGGAATCATTTTCTACAGGAAGATTCACCTCACGAGATTGGGCAGGCAATCGCCGCATGGCGAAAGACAATCTAATACTAGTGGCCTGTACTTTTAGATAACTGGATGAAAAAAGTGAGCAATCAACTAAAATTGTTTGGTAAGGCGGCAAAGAGCTTCTTGGCACTGCTGATAGTACTCAGCGTATCCTTGGCGGGCACGCAGCATTCACAGAGTCAGGGTGCGGAAGCAGAGAACCGCCAACTACTGCTGGGAGACTGGCTCATCAATGATGAGCTATCTGATAATAGCGACGATCAGGTGGAAGCGGCGATCAAGGCCGGTGGTGGAAAGGTTGCCCGGCGCTTTTTCAGGAAGCGCCCAGAGGACTTCTATCGCGGCGGCCCCCCGGAGCAAGAGCTCTACGATCGCATCTCCTATGACGATGTACTGCATATCGAATTCGCCGAGCCGGAATTTACATTCACCTACGCCGATAACTATCAGCGTATCTTCCACACAGATGGTCGTCGGCGCAGCACTACGGCCAACAGCTTCTATACAGAGGGCGGCGAAGACTTTTCGTTCGGGAATTGGGATGCGGCTGCGCTAGTCGTTGAGGCTAGACCCCGCGATGGAGGCTTCACGCTTGAGACCTACACACTTGAAGAGGGCGGGAATCGATTGCGGGTCGAGATGACAATCGAACCGGAATCATTTCGCGGGGCAATTAGCCTAACGCGAGTCTACGACCGCGCTGGAATTAATTCGCGGAACGATTAGTTTAACGCGAGTCTACGATCGCGCTGGATTCATTTGGCGGGAGGACAAGTGTGGCGCGAGTCTACGATCGCGCTGGAATCGTTTGGCGGGAGGACAAATGTGGCGCGAGTCTACGATCGCGCTGGATTCATTTGGCGGGAGGAGAAGTGTGGCGCGAGTCTACGATCGCGCTGGATTCATTTGGCGGGAGGACAAGTGTGGCGCGAGTCTACGATCGCGCTGGAATCGTTTGGCGGGAGGACAAGTGTGCCGCGAGTCTACGATCGCGCTAATATACCAACAATTTCTTCTTCGACTTCTCTTAGCCGGTCTTTACCGAAAAATATTTCATCACCTACAAAAAAGGTAGGTGCGCCGAACGTGCCTCGATTTACCGAATCCTCTGTGCTATCTATCAGCTTCTGCTTCACGCCGGGCTCCATGCTTCCCGCTAATAATTCATCCGCTGGTAAGTTTGCTGCTAGCAGAGCGCCCTTTATAATTTCCGGGTCAGCCATATTGAGTTCCTGCTCCCACATGCACTGATATATAGTCTCGATATATTCCTTAGCTATGCCTTTGTCACTAGCGCAGACGGCGCCACGCATAATATGCAACGTGTTTATAGGGAAATGGGGATTGAATTTGAACATCGATAGATTGTGTTTCTCAATGAAGCGCTTTGTCTCCAGGGCATTGTATTCAGATTTGTTTTTGATGCCCGCGAAGGCTTCCATGGGTGATTTATTATGTGTAGACCTGAATACACCGCCCAGTAATATCGGCACATAGGCGAATGTGACGCCGGTGCGTTCTTCGATAGCAGGTATAACTCTATGGCAGTAGTAGGTATTAGGGCTGCCAAAATCGAAATGGAATTCTGCTTTAATTGTCATAATTTAGTTCGTACCTTAGGCTCATGCCTAGTGTGAATTGGGCGGGGTTTAGAATTTTTCGGCGAAGGGTCTGACGTCCATCTCATGGGTCCAGGCATCGCGGCTCTGGTGATGCAACATCCAATAGTTTTCCGCTATAGATTTTGGGTTCATGAGAGTGTCCGCAGGCAAGGAGTCTGGGTCTTCGCCCCGCTCCCTTATTCGGTCATGGACGAAGGCGGTATCGACGCCAGAATCGATGATCAGATGCGCCACATGAATATTCTCGGGACCGAGTTCGCGCGCCATGCTCTGAGCTAAGGCGCGCAGGCCGAATTTAGCGCTTGAAAAGGCAGCGAATCCACTACCGCCACGGAGGCTGGCAGTTGCGCCTGTGAAGAATATAGAACCTCTCTTGCGTGGCAGCATATATTTTGCCGCCTCTCGAGCGCTCAGAAAACCGGTTAGGCAGGCCATTTTCCAAACTTTGTAGAACACTCTCTCTGTGGTTTCTAGAATCGGGAAGTTTACGTTTCCGCCGGCGTTCGATATCACAATCTCGATTGGACCTATATCTCTCTCAATGGCTGCGAAACGCTCGATTATTTGTACTTCTTCGCGGGCGTCCAATGTATAGCTATGCGCCTGGCCTCCCGCGGCTTCGATTTCAGCAACGAGCGCAGTATTCTTCTCGCCATTGCGTCTTCCAAGACAAACTATGAAGCCGCCAGCGGCGAATCGGCGTGCTATGGCGGCGCCGATGTAGTCACCGGCACCGATGATGAGACATACGGGAGGATCGCTTTTCATGCTATCGAAATTGCTCGCCCGTATTACAGTGGCTTGACGAATTTTAGCGTCATGCGGTCGCTTTCGCCGATTGCCATGTACTTGTCTCTATCGACATCGCCCATTCGGTAGTTCGGTGGCAGAGTCCAAACACCTTCGGGATGAACTGTTGGATCTTTCGGATTGGCATTCAGTTCGCTGCTGCCTGCAAATTCGAATCCGGCCGCCGCCGCAACTTCTCTTACATAAGCTTCGGTTACGTATCCCGAGGTACGCATGACGTCCATGCCAGCATCTGGCTTGGCTCTATGCTCAACTACTCCCAGCACTCCACCGGGCTTCAGCGCCGTGTAGAAGGTTGCGAAGTATTCGTGTTCTTGCCCCGCCATGATCCAGTTGTGTACGTTTCGAAAAGTCAGTGCCATGTCTGCCGATTCGGCAGGTGCAATTGCAACCTCGTTAGGCGGGTTCAGGTGACGTACGGTGATTTTGCCGTAGAGATCTGGCTCTGCGGTGATTTTCTCTTCGAAATTACGCAGGTTAGGCGGCATGTAAGAGGCAGATGCGTTCGGTGAAAAATGCGCGGCATAATATTTACCGTGATCGCGAAGATAAGGAGCCATGATCTCTGTATACCAACCTCTGGATGGCAAAATCTCTATCACAGTCATATTTGCCGCTAAGCCAAAAAAGTCCAGAGTTTCTACCGGATTGCGAGATTCGTTTCGAACGCGATTCGACTCACTACGATGTTCGCCTTCGGCCCACTGATTTAGCGTCTTCGCTGTGGCAGCGCCATGATGATCTGCGAGGGAGAACTGAGTGAAGGCGAATGCGATAGCTGCAAGCGTTGCAGTAAAAAGGAATTTAGAAGATTTCATTAACAACCTCATTCTGAATCATTATTTTTAGTTTATTGAGTGAGCGGTAGGCTCGATTGCCATCCCTGATTCTTGCACGAAATATTCGGGCAGGCCAACGATATCGACTCCCTAGATGCTAAACTCCGCTGTGCATGGGTGGCAAAAACAGTCGGTTTTTTGAGTGTTACATCTGAAATATGCAACCTTAGAAGGAATCTTGGATGAGAATATCTCCATTTACTACAGAACTGCAGGTGCGGGATTACGAGTGTGACCTGCAAGGCATCGTAAATAATGCTGTGTATCAGCACTATCTTGAGCATGCTCGGCATGAATACTTGAATAGCCGAGGCTTGGATTTTTCCGAATTGACGGCTCTTGGCGTAATCATCGTCGTCATACGCGCCGAGCTGGACTACAAGCAAGCGCTGAGGCCGGGTGATCGCTTTAGCGTGTCTGTCTCCGTTAAGAAATTGGGACGATTGAAGGTGGTGTTCGAGCAGGAAATTAGAAGACTCACAGACGACGAGTTGATGCTAGAGGCCAAAATTACCGCTGCCTCACTGAAAAATGGTGAGCGCCCCTATTTTCCCGAGGAACTGGGGAAACTGCTCTAGGGGTTGCTAGGTATTTTTCATGTAGCACTGGAATTTAATTCAAAAAAAACCTAGTTGGGACAGGGCTTAAAGGGGGAAGAGAATTGCATGTGCAGAAACAGTGCAATTCAATATAAAGGAACAGGGTAAGGGCATTTTTATTTCATTCCCTAAGACTCTTAATTTACCGTTTGATGGACGTGAGCATGCCTAGGCAAGTGGACAGTTGTAGGTGGCTGCTTTAGGCGGTGTGGCTACCTATCAGAACAGCTTCAATATAAAGGCTGCAATCCAATGGACTTAGTTGCCCTACGATAGGCTTTGTGCGTCAGTCGAATTACAAATCAAACTGCAGCTGTGCAGCGATTTGAACTGCCTTTTGCCGCAGTCGGTAAGAGTCAGAATGGTGTCAAAGTTGTTCGAGAAGCATTCTCTGTGAGTCAGAGGATTGAGTGAACTTTACTTCACCCATATCTGTGGGCAGTGCGTTGCTTAGCTGTTTATATGCAGCCTGCCTTCTAGCAGGGTCTTCATTGAAAACGAATTCAAAAAAGGCCAGTGCGGCGATGCTGGCTACCATCTGCTGTCGCGCAGGATGCAGCGCTTTCTTGCTAGGCATTCTCTCGCATACGGCTGGAATAGTAGAATCCAAAACAATGCCATCGGTTTCATCGCCGAGTGGGAGAAATGCTGCATTCGGGTCGGAACTCAAGTTTGACAATACTGCTGTGCAACCTAATCCGTCAGGATGATTCATCAGGCGCAGCCAAGGCTCGGAGATCGAGCCGAATCCCAAATGACTTCCTCCCTGTATTTCAATCAATAGGCTGTTTTGCACTCGGTCGGGAATGACGGCTGCGTTGTGTTTGAAATCTATCAGTGCATCCAAGGTGCCAGCTATCATCATAAAAGGCACATCAGTAGTTTGGTAAAACTTGCTAACGAGCCCTGCCGATGGTCCCGCGATCGAAATTGCTGCAGCGACTCTTTTATCTCTCAGTCTAGGATGATAAGTAGCTAGTGTCGTGGTAATGCCGCCAAGGGAATAACCCATTAGCGCAATCCGCGACGGGTCCAATTCACCAGCGAAGGGTTTGTCATTGCCGGGAAAATGGAGAAGAGAGTCGATCAGGAAGCTAACATCTGCAGGCTGATTAACTAAGTCCTCGGCATTGGGTCCGCCAGGCGTGCCGCCTGCTGTCAGTGGGTAATTCGCTGCGGCAACCACGTAGCCATGACTCGCAAGAAGTTCTGCGATGTAGGCTAAATCGGTGCGTTCCGATACAAAGCCGTGGCTATGTATCACCAGAGGATAGTTTCCCTCTCCGTTATCGGGATACCAGACGCTAGTGGGGAATGTTCTATTCGAGAGCTGGGGCGCAGCGCCGTTAGCCATGGTTTCGCGAGATTCATCCACGAGAACGAAGTCGGAGAACCCTACGGCAAAGGGGCCTCTTTGCAGCCATGCTTCGCTACTAGAGTCCTGCGGCAGGCTAGAGGGCATGCTCAACAAGTAGGTGACGGCAAGGCCTGTAAGTAGCAAGCCTACTATTGCGCTTAGAGCGAGAGCAGTTTTACGAAGCATAAACACCTCTTCTTTGTGTACAGTGAACAGCACTCGGGAAATTCCGCGTCAACAAGCCTGTAATAAACTTTCAAAATATGCCGGCACTATCTCTGAAGCGTTGCCGAGAATGTGCTCATCAAACCCTGAACTTGTTCTCTCAAGGTTCAGCTCAACAGTATGTGCGCGACGAATCTTTGCAGTCTGATAGAAACCGGAAGCAGGGTACACATTTCCAGAGGTGCCGATGGCTACAAACACATCGCAATTCTCCAATGCCTGATTGATCTTGTTCATCTGCAAAGGCATCTCGCCAAACCAGACTATGTGTGGTCGTAGATTGCCAGGTGAGCGGCAGCAACGACAATTGGTATCGAAGTCGAAGTCCTCACAGATATCGAATAGCAACTGCGAGTTAAGGCAGCGCATCTTTAATAGCTCGCCGTGCATATGCAGTAAATTCTCTGAGCCCGCGCGTTCGTGAAGGTTATCTATATTTTGTGTAACCAGTAGAAATTTCCCAGGAAACTCGTGCTCAAATTTCGCGAGGTAGCTATGCGCTGGATTGGGTTTGACTTGATCCGATAGTAATTGCTGTCGTCGCTGGTTGTAAAACTCGTAGACTAGTTGTGGATTGGCCTCGAAACCCTCGGGTGTGGCGACATCATTGATGGGGTGATTTTCCCACAAGCCATCGGCCGCGCGAAAAGTCTTGATGCCAGATTCGGCGGAGATGCCTGCTCCGGTAAGTACGACGATAGATTCAACTCTTGCGCTCATTTGGGTAGTGTAACATGGAGAAAACCAGCGCAGATAATGGCTAATCATAATAGCGGGAGTAATGTCAGGCATCATCGCATTTTACGAGCTAGAGAATAGAAATCTAGTGGGTATAATGGTGTTCCTTCAATCTATACATCACATTTTTCACCGCATCTGAGAGAGAACATAATGACCGTTTTGAAGCTAGGCAATATGGCGCCGACATTTACCTTGGTAAATCAAGCTGGGGAGAAGATAAGTTTGAATGATTTTAGAGGCAGCGCTACTGTAGTGCTCTATTTCTACCCCAAGGCGATGACGCCTGGCTGTACCGTGCAGGCCTGTGGACTGCGCGATTCCAAGAAGCAGCTAGCTAAGTTTGATGCAGTAGCGCTGGGCCTGAGCCCAGACCCGGTGAAGAGACTGGCGAAGTTTGAAGAAAAAGAGAATCTGAATTTCGATCTTTTAGCAGATGAGGGTCATGCGATTGCTGATAAATACGGCGTTTGGGATTTAAAGAAATTCATGGGACGTGAATATATGGGCATTGTGCGCACAACTTTTATCATCGATAAGCAAGGTCGTCTGGCGCATATTATGGATAAGTTCAAGACCAAGACTCATCATGATGATGTGCTCGACCTGCTTAAGGATTTGCCCTAGGTTCGGCCGTTATGGAGTTAAACTGCCGACAGTATTCAGATTCGGGTGTCCCCGTGCTCGTGCTCCATGGCTTGTTTGGCAGCCTGAGCAACTGGGGTTGGCATTGTAAGCAGCTAGCGCAGCAGTACGCTGTCTATGGGGTCGATCTGCGCAATCATGGTGACTCTCCGCATTCAGATCAGCTCGATTATCAAGTAATGGCGGACGATGTTCGTGAGCTGATTGTTCGCTTAGGGTTAAAATATTGCTGTATCGTTGGGCATTCGATGGGTGGCAAAGTTGCGATGCAGCTTGCGTTGAATTTTCCGGATTTGGTGGAAAAATTAGTGATTGTTGATATAGCGCCGGTGAGTTATCCCGAGAATGCGGACCGTCACATGTGTGTGTTGGCTGGCATGGATGCGGTTAAACTCAATGAAATCAAAAGTAGGGCAGAGGCTGAAGTAACGCTTAGGGATTATATTTCAGAGGAGGCAACACGGAAATTTTTACTAACAAATCTAGTGCGTAATAAGAAAGGCTTATTCGAGTGGCGGCTGCATAAGGATTCGATACGTGAAAATCACGCTAACCTTCGGGCCGGGCTCACAGCGACAAAGAGCTTTTTTAAACCCGTTCTATTTGTAAAAGGTAGCTTGTCGCCGTATATAAAGTCTGAGCACGAGGGGCAGATCAAAGAATTTTTTCCCGCTGCATCGGTAAAGCTAATCATGGACGCGGGACATTGGTTGCATGCAGAACAGCCTCAGGCCTTGCAGAAGATACTACTTAAATTTTTACAGAGTTGATTTGAATTGACTCGATTCCCGTTCGATAGTTGCTTTAAGGAATTGTTGTGACAGTACTCAGCGTTAACGTAAATAAGATTGCCCTACTGAGAAATTCTCGCGGTCGAGATTTTCCTTCTGTAGTTGGATTCAGTGAGCAGTTGATCGACTTGGGTGTTAAGGGCATAACGGTGCATCCACGCCCAGACGAGCGTCATGTAACTCGACGCGATGTCTATGCGCTTAGCGAAATGCTAAGAGACAAGCCGCAGGTTGAATTCAATATAGAAGGCTACCCCTCGGAAGACTTCATAAAGATGGTGCTAGAAGTGTGTCCAGATCAATGCACGCTCGTGCCCGACTCTCCCGGGCAGCTGACTTCCGATCATGGTTGGAATATTCCCGAGAATCAGTTTGTGCTGCAGCAGGTATTAAGTGAGCTTCGTGAGAGTGGCGTTCGCAGCAGCCTATTTCTAGACCCCGATTCTGAAATGGTTGGTCACGTGACTAGCGTAGCGGCTGATCGCATCGAGCTCTATACGGAAAACTTTGCGAGCCATCACGCAGGTCCAGAGCAGGAGGCAGTTTTCGAGTGCTATCGTGCGGCGGCCCAAAGGGCGGGTCAACTTGGTATAGGGATCAATGCAGGGCACGATCTGGACTTACAGAATCTGGCAAAGTTTTTGCAGATTCCCAATATTCTTGAGGTCTCGATCGGTCATGCCCTCATAGTCGAATCCTTGCAGCTGGGCGTTACCGAGGTTATCAAGCGCTACCTGACTATCGTAGATGCTAGTTAAATAGGGGCGCTTTATTAAGTTAGTGTTCAGCCTCCACGCTTATACTGTCAGGGTAGCTCTGAATAATTCTATGGCACCTCGCGCTGTGAACTGTTTCGAGATCAAGACGTTTCTTTGTTGGTAGGCGTGGGCCTCTCAAAAGGAAACAACGAAGAGATCGGGACAGTCCAAATGCCCCGAACGGTGAATGCTAATTCAAGATCGAGCTCATTCGATAAGGAGTGGCTATAATGACAAGCAGACGGTTTAGGATGGCAAAGATAGCGCGCTGGGCAAGCCTTGCCGCTGTGCTAGTGGTTCTGGCGCCCAGCACTGTCTTTGCTACTCATTTCGAGCTCGCGCGCCTTGCTAACGAGATCGAATTGATTAGTGCTCAGCTAGCAGACGATCTTCGCTATACTCGCCATTATGGTTCCGTGCGCCAACATGCGGTGACTCTGAGAAGAGAGGCTTCACAACTTGCGGACACACTAGGGCGCAATCGCAGCAATTCTCGCATTCGCTCACACTTCAAAGACGTCAGGCGTGGTTATGAACGTCTAGAGCAAGCATTCTTAGTAGCCGATAGGCGCGACCATGTTCCGCGTTTGTACCGTGAAATAAATTTACTAAGCAATATTTTCACTCACTTAAGCGAACAGTTTTACTATGCCGGTTTAGGTGAGCAGGACTACGGGCCGGGTTATAATTTTCCCCATAACGGTATATCCATCATTGGTTCACGTTACTCTACTTCACGTTACTCGGGCTCGCGCTACTCGGGCTCGCGCTACTCGGGCTCACGCTACTCGGGTTCACGCTACTCGGGTTCACGCTACTCGGGCTCACGCTACTCGGGTTCACGCTACTCGAGTTCACGCTACTCGGGCTCGCGAGACATAGGCTCACGTCGCGACAGTTTGCCCGATTATGGTCGCCGCGAGGAGGGCTCTAGGTCGAATGGTCGCATAGCGCCCCACCGAGAGCGTGCAGTTCCTCCGGTGTTTCGAGGCAATAATAGTGACGTCGTTTCCAGTCGCCAAAATGCAGGAGAAGGCAGAGGCAAAAGCGGCTTGAGTGGAAATAATGATCGGGCCGGTAGAGAAAATTCCGATACAGGCTCGCGCGGTGTGCACAGCACAACCCCTTTTGAGCACAGTAGCCGAGTGTTGGAAAGGCAAGCCCGGCAGAATACCGCAAGGCGTGAACTGGAAAGTCAGGCGCGCCCCAACCGGCCATTTCTAGTGCCTCGTCAGTCATCTAGGGGGACTAACGAACTACGTGGCCGAGGCGGTCGAGGTGCTCCATCTGAGAGCCAGCGTAGGAATCAGTAGAGTAGAATTTCATTTGTTACTAGCGCAGCTTCGTCTAGCTGTAGACTCTAAATCTCTTAAAAAGGGTCAGGTGTCATATTACTGGTCTTTACTTGGTGCACGTGCGCTTTATATACTATAAGGCCCCCTTAGATTAGACTGCGCGCACTGTGGGTTTCTCTGCGTTAAGACGCACGTACTTCTTTTCCACCTAGTAGCTGTTGGAAGAAAGCTTGAACGATAACCTCCAATCTAATCGTATCTACTATGGTTACTGGATCGTCGTGGCGGGATTCGTCACGCAATTCATTGCCGTTGGTATGTCCAATTACATAGTTGGCTCCTTTCTCATTCCGATGACGGAGGAGTTTGGCTGGACTCGAGCCGAATTCAGCCTATCTCGCTCCATAGGGCAGGTTGTTCTTGCCTGTACTGGCTTTTTGATTGGCTCCTATATTGACCGCTATGGTGGGCGTCGCTTCATTATTGCGGGCGCGTTTATCCTATCTACGGCGACTTATAGTCTTGGGAATATCTCCACGCTCAGTCAATGGTTGTTGCTGAATGGATTAATGCTTACCGCTGGAGCGGCCCTGATCGGCAATTTGGTGGTGAATGTCACACTGGGTAAATGGTTTGTTGAGCGACGCGGCAGGGCCGTCGCTCTTGCGGGAATGGGAATATCACTTTCGGGCATTATACTTCCGATGCTGTCGACATGGATGATAGATGAATTCGGTTGGCGCGCCTCATGGAAACTGCTCGGTATAGCGGCGGGTCTGCTCACCCTGCCTACAGCGTTCATCATGCGGCGCAGCCCAGAAGATCACGGCCTGTACCCCGATGGGAAATCAGAAGAAGAAATGTCGCAGGGTCACGGCGCGGCAGCGATAGCTGATTTCGAGAATTCCATGACGCGAACTCAGGCGATGCGCACCTCCAGCTTCTATTTCCTGGTGCTGGCATTCGGCTTATTTCAAATTTCGATTACGGTGATGCTGATTCAGACGATTCCGCTGATGACGGATGCTGGCTATTCGAGGCTCATTGCCTCCACTATGATTTCTTTGGCGTCAGTGCCGGCTTTCCTTAGCAAACCACTGTGGGGCAGTCTCATCGATCGCTACAGTCCCCGAAAACTAGCTGCTGTGGGTGCGGCGGTCAGCGGTAGCGCGATTATGCTTATTGTCTTCAGCGTTGCGAATGATCTCGACCTTCTGGTTTATGTTGGGTTTCTCTCGATGGGTATTGGCTGGGGTGGATTATTGCCCTTACAAGAGGTGATATGGGCCACGTTCTTCGGGCGGCGTTATCTTGGCTCGGTTAGATCCACAGCCATGCCATTTACCTTTGGCATGTCGGCATTGGGGCCGGTATTGGTTGCCTACTACTACGATCAGGTTGGCAACTACGACCTCGCCTTAGTGGCGATAGCTCTCTGCAATATCGCCTCCGCTATCATGCTCTATCGCATGAAAAGTAGGCCAGCCATGCAGAAAATTTACAATTGAGGTGTGTCACTGCAGCTGAGCCACCACGGCTACAAAACATATAAATAGTGAATTTAATTGGAATTTTTGTGTGACTCCCTTCACAATCCTCCTGCATCGCGCTGGTATTGGTCGTCAATCAGAACGAAAATAGCGCTTTCTAATAGCAGAGCAATAGGGTCATTATCGATGTTTCAGGACTTACAGTGTGACGTACCAGGCTTGAGAATAACTAAGCCTAGTGGCTTAGCCTCGAGCTTGTTTTTTCATGTTTACAGTGGCGTTAATGCCATTGGATTTGCACAGCTGAGCACTCGCGCTGAAAACAACCATCGACGATCGTTTGCACGTCGCGCGGCTAAAGATGATGCCGCTCCAGGTGTTAGTTATTGCCTAAAGATCATTAAGGTAAGTCAAAATTACCGTAATAAAGGTATTGGCTCTGCGCTGTTAGACGAGGTTATCGGCTTCTGCAAAGACCAGCGGGTAGTGTCCATCTTCGGGGAGGCAAAGGGTGATTCTGAAGAACTGCGTCGCTGGTATCAGGGCAAGGGCTTTGATCTGGATAGCGTAGACAACATCCAGCTTTCCTTCTAAGCAGCACTATTCTAAGCAGCACTATTTCAATTTCTAGCTCACCTTCGAGCTATCTTTCTTGTCTCTATCTCTTTAGTAGGATTTCGAGTTGACCCTCGAGAACGGGCCATACATTGTCGAGGATCATCGACTGGGCCTCCGCACGCGGGTGAATGCCATCGTTCTGCATTAGCTCAGGTTGCTGCACAATGCCCTCAATTAGAAACGGTACCAGAGCAAGCGACTCCTGCTCGGCCAAAGCGGAGTAGGTCTCGAAGAAGGGGGCTGTATAGCGTGGTCCATAGTTTGGTGGAATCTGAATCCCAGTAAGAATAACCTCAGCGCCGTTGGCTTTCGCGAGATCAATCATCGCTGCTAGATTCTCGCGCATGAGGTTTAAAGGTAAGCCGCGCAGGCCATCGTTGCCGCCTAATTCCAGTATTAATAACTTGGGTTGATAGCTGTCCAGCATCGCAGGGAGTCGCGCCAGGCCACCAGTAGTGGTTTCTCCGCTCACGCTGCCATTAATTACATTTACGGGAAATTTCTCCGAGCGCAGCTTGATCTGCAAGAGATTGACCCAGCCCTGCTGCTCTTCGATGCCATACGACGCGCTCAAGCTGTCGCCATAGACTAGGAGCGTAAGGTTTTCATCTGCGGCCCAGCTGCTGAAACAGATCGAGCAGCCAAGGCTGAAAATAAATAGTCGAGTTAAACGCATGGTCGAATTAAAAGGGGTCTCATCGCATCAAAAGCATATTTGGTGGCATAGTATGGTAAACCATTACGGCCTCCCTAGCGTAAAAACGTAGGTAAATCGCTTACGCTTATATTCTATAGAGACGAATGCCCATTGCAATCCATACTGGCCTGTCAAATTGGACTATAATCGCAGCCTAATACGCATCTGTAAGAGACCTTGAGTACATGATTCGAATCGAAAATTTAATTAAGAGTGTAGATACCAGCGAGGGTTTGCTGACCATTCTGAAATCAGTCAGCCTAAATATTGATACTGGAGAAGCCGTAGCAATTGTCGGCGCCTCCGGCTCGGGCAAGTCGACGCTGCTTGGCTTGATGGCCGGCCTCGACACGGCGACTTCCGGTGATGTGGTATTGGACGGGCAGAGCCTCAATGCTATGGATGAGGAGCAGCGCGCTATATTGCGCGGTAAGCTCGTCGGGTTCGTCTTTCAATCTTTCCAGCTTCTGCCCAGTCTTACTGCCTTGGAGAACGTGATGTTGCCCATAGAATTGAAGGGCGACGCTCAGGCCAACGAGAAGGCCAAGCGCCTGTTAGCTAGGGTAGGGTTAGACGAGCGCGGGCACCACTATCCAAATCAACTTTCCGGGGGTGAACAACAGCGCGTAGCTATCGCTCGTGCCTTCGCTACCGAGGCGCGAATATTATTCGCCGATGAGCCTACGGGAAATCTCGATACGGCTACCGGCGCGAAGATCGTAGAACTTCTATTCGATCTCAATCGTGAGTTTTCCACTACGCTAGTTTTAGTAACTCATGATGAGCGACTCGCGCAGAAGTGTGATCGCATTGTCAGGCTGGTTGCTGGTGAGATGGTAAGCGATGAGAAGACCAGTGCTAGAGATGAGGAAGCAGCGAGTGTTTAATGCAGTGACTGCAGCAAGCGGTGGTAACAAAACATTCTCGACCCTCTTCGGACTGGCCTTGCGCTTGCTATGGCGCGACTGGCGGGGCGGAGAGATTCGTCTGTTGTTTATCGCCCTAGTTATGGCAGTAGCTTCGGTTACCGGCATAGCGCTTTTTACAGACCGATTGGAAAAGGCTCTGCTACTCGAATCCGCAAACATTCTTGCAGCGGACAGAGTGCTGATCAGCCGTGAACCTCCGCCGGAAGCTATTCTAGACTACGCCGAATCTCTGGGCCTGCGCACTGCGCGTGTTCTCTCATTCACTTCGATGGCGTTCTCCGAGTCCGGCAATATGCTAGTCGCAGCTAAAGCGGTGAGCTCTGACTACCCGCTGCGTGGTGAAGTGATCATCGCTGACGAACCTTTTATTCGTGGATTTCCAATTGTGAGTGGCCCACCACCAGGCGAAGTATGGTTAGAGTCTAGAGCACTGTCTGCACTAGACATCGATGTGGGGGACTCTGTGTTCGTTGGCGAGGCAGAATTGACTGTCAGCAAGATCATTATCGCCGAGCCGGATCGACAGCAGGCCGGTATGCTTGACAATGCAGGCCCGCGTCTTATGTTAAGCATGGATGACGTGGCGCAGACCAATGTAGTGCAGCTCGGCAGTCGAGTTGCTTATCGCGCCCTATTTGCTGGCGAAGAGTTAGAAACTCTCGAAGCGTTTTCCGAATGGATCTCCGAGGAATACCCGGGTGAATACCGAATTCGAGATGTGCGCGACGAGAGCGAAGAGATTAGTGACGCGCTGAACA
>Ga0209223_10002133_pt1 | contig 20318 bp, 16 predicted proteins | sample COG_06_FD_184750 | JGI IMG/M metagenome (GOLD analysis project Ga0209223, IMG submission 184750) | Pelagic Microbial community sample from North Sea - COGITO 998_met_06 (SPAdes) (version 2) | ecosystem: Environmental > Aquatic > Marine > Neritic zone/Coastal water | place: Helgoland, sampling...
ATATATACAGTGGTATAATAACAAAAGAATACATCAATATTTAAATTATTTAACTCCTTTAGAAATGGAGACAAAATTAAAAAATCCTAAAAATAAACGAGCTGCCTAAAATTGTAACATTTTTTGTAGGTATACCAGTTCAAGAATTTATTGACGAAGCTCGATTTATCAGAGCTTATACTTACTATCACTTAATGGATTTATATGCAAATGTTCCATTACTAACAAAGATTCAAACAGAATTACCTTTTCAAAGTGACAGAAAAGAAATATTTGCATTTATTGAATCTGAACTTTTAGCAATTGAAGGATTATTAAAACCTAGCAGAAGCAATCAATATGGCCGTGTAGATGCAACAGCTGCACATGCACTATTGTCAAGATTGTATCTAAATGCTGAATCACATATAGGAGAGGCGAAATATACTGAATGTATTACTTTCTCAAAGAAAGTCTTCAATTCTGGTTACTCTATAAATATAACAGACGGAAATGGAAGTGGTTCTGGTTATGATGAATTATTTTTAGCAGACAACAATACTAATGGAGCACAAAATGAAAATATTTTTTCTGCTTTATTTGATGGTCTTGAGTCTCAAACTTGGGGTGGTGCAACATTTATTGTACATGCTTCAATTGGAGGAAATATGGATCCTGCTCTTTCTGGCGTGAATGGTGGATGGGGAGGACTTCGTACCACCAAAGCATTGGTTTCAAAATTTGAAAGCGATGGCGTAAACGGAGCAAATGAACCTATTTCTTGGTTAGACAGCCGTGCAATGTTCCATACTGATGGACAGAACTACGAAATCACAACAATCGCAAATACTTTTGAAGATGGATATGCTATTAACAAATTTAAAAATATAGACATCAACGGAACAGCAGGTAGTGATTCCTCAGGAAATCATGTAGACACAGACATTCCTTTGATTAGAGTAGCTGAAGTATATTTGAATTATGCAGAGGCCGTAAAAAGAGGAGGAATTGGTGGATCAGATGCTGACGCTGTATCTAAGATTAATGAATTACGCTCTCGTGCCTATGGTAATACAAGTGGAAACATAAATACTGGAGATCTAAATTTACAGTTTATATTAGATGAAAGAGCTAGAGAATTATACTGGGAAGGGTTTAGAAGAACGGATTTAATTCGTTATAATCTTTTCACAACAGGTGACTACCTATGGCCTTTTAAAGGTGGTGTGACTTCAGGAACAGGTGTCGATTCTTACAGAAAAATTTTCCCAATTCCTGGGAATGTAATCTCTGTAAACAGGAATTTAATTCAAAATCCAAACTACTAATCAAACATTTTTTTTATTATGAAAACTAAACTATATCACTTAATATATTGGCTTGCCCTACCCTTTATTTTGGGTGGATGTGCGAGTGATGAGCTATTTACCGTTATCGATACTACGCCGGGTGCCACTACAATTACTGCAGCATCATCTGACAATTCAGTGGTATTATTGAAAGAAAATGCTTCTGATGAAGCACTAACAATATCATGGAACAAACCTGATTATGGAGTACCTACAGAACAAGCTAGTTATCAAATCCTAATTGATTTTGAAAATGGAGACTTTAGTTCTTCGGTAACTGCAGCATCAACAAAAACTGAGACTAATACATTTTTAGTCGAGGAATTAAACAAGTCTCTTTTAGAGCTTGAGGTAACTCCAGAAACCGCAACGAATATATTATTTAAAGTAGTAGCAAGCACTGGAGCTTTAACAACTGAATCAAATATTATTACAGTTGAATTAACAGCTTATGCTGATAAATTAGATTTATCTACCGCTTGGGGTCTTGTAGGAGATGCAACCCCAAATGGATGGGATGGACCAGATATTCCTTTTTACAAAACAAGTACTCCTAATGAGTTTGTTGCCTATCCAACACTTGTGGCTGGTGAAGTAAAATTCAGAAAAGACAATAAGTGGGATGTAAATTATGGTGATGGAGACCTTGATGGCACTTTAGATGATGGAGCAAACATACCGGTTGATGCTGGAACTTATAAAGTTACCTTTAACGAAACAACACTTAAATATTCTATTGAAGAATTTACTTGGGGACTTGTGGGAAGTGCTACACCTAATGGATGGGATGGACCTGATTCTCCGTTAACTTATGATGCAACTACAGATACATGGAAAGCAGTCATTACTTTAATTGATGGTGATGTTAAATTTAGACAAAATAATGACTGGGCAGTAAATTACGGAGATGTCACCTTAGATGGGGTTTTAGATACAGATGCTGACAATAATATAGCAGTATCAGCTGGAAACTATCTTGTGATTATGAATACCAATACTTTAGAGTACTCTATCGAAGGAATAGATGTTTGGGGAGTTGTAGGAGATGCAACGCCTAATTCTTGGGATGGACCAGATACCAAGTTCAGTCTAGATTTTAGTCAAGAGGGTGTTTGGTATTTAAATAATATGACCTTAGTGGACGGTCAAATAAAATTTAGAACCAATGATGATTGGGGTCTAAACTATGGTGATGCAACCTTAGATGGTGTATTAGATGGTGACAATGACAATAACATTGTTGTTACGGCTGGAGTTTATGATATCCTTTTGGATTTTTCTAATCCAAGCTCACCTAAATATACACTTACAAAACAATAATCACCTTTTAAACAAAAAAGTATACATCTCTTTATATGGAGATGTATACTATTTTATAACTCTATAAAATATCTACTTTCTAAAGATATTTATTTTAAGAGCTAAGATTTTATGATAAAACATAATCTTTTCCTCATCCAAATCACTTATTAATTAGAGCACTCTTCTTATGAAAACAAGAATATTACTAATATTTATTGTAATTCCGCAATTTATATTTAGCCAACTCAATACTTCGCCAAACATACCGACAATAAATAAAGAAATCACTCTTATTTTTGATGCTAGTGAAACCCCTTTAGCAGGCTATACAGGAAAAGTATACGCTCATACAGGTGTAACGGTTGATAAAGAAAAATGGGAGAATGTAATTGGTACATGGGGTAATAATACTTTACAACCAGAATTCACAAGAGATAGTGAAAATGCAAACTTATATACCTTATCAATAGCACCAGACATACATAGTTTTTACGGTGTCGACAAGAGCAAAACCATTAGTGAATTATCTATAGTAATTAGATCTTCTGATGGGAATCTTAAAAATGGACCTGATTTATTTATCGATATATTCGACAATACTTTAAATATTGCAATTACTTCACCTGCAGATCAAAGTACTTTTGATAAAAACCAAAATATAACCCTTACTGCGGAATCAACTACCGCCGCAGACTTACAAATTTTAGTTGATGATATTTCTATCGAAACAGTATCAAGTGCAACCACAATAAGTACATCCTATCTTTTTACAAACACCGGGAATCATACCATTAAAGCAATAGCTAGCAATGAAAATGAGACCAAAGAAACGAGTATTTCAGTATTTGTAAAAACAACTACCCAAAACATCCCTCGTCCGAATAACGAAAAAAATGGAATCACGATAAATAATAACGAAGTAACATTTGTTCTTTTAGCACCTGAAAAATCTGATGTGATTTTATTAGGAGAATTTAATGATTGGGAAATTGACGAGGACTACTTGATGCATAAAGACGGCGAGTATTTCTGGATTAGACTTTCTGATTTAGATCCAAGCACAGAATATGCATACCAATATTTAGTAGATTATGAAATCAAAATTGCAGATCCATATTCTGAAAAGATTTTAACCCCTACAGACGATTCTTATATAACAAACGACACCTACCCTAATTTAAAATCCTACCCTACGGATGTAACTTCTGGGAATGTCTCTACATTTACTATAAATGAATCGACTTATAGTTGGAACGCAACAAACTTCAATAGACCTGACCAAAATGAATTGGTTATTTATGAAATGTTGATTCGAGATTTTACAAAAAAAAGCACGTATAAGGAAGCTTTACTTCATCTAGATTATTTAGAATCTTTGGGTGTAAACGCTATAGAGCTTATGCCAGTAAATGAATTTGAAGGAAACGATAGTTGGGGATACAACCCTTCTTTTTACATGGCACTTGACAAAGCATACGGAACAAAAAATGATTTCAAAAATTTTGTCGATGCCTGTCACTCAAGAGGAATAGCCGTTTTGGCGGATGTTGTATTCAATCATTCTTTCAGCCAATCTCCTTTATTACATATGTACTGGGACAGTGCAACTAACAAACCAGCTGCTAACAGTCCTTGGTACAATGAAAATCATAATTTAGTAGACAATACCGCTGCACATTGGGGATATGACTTTGACCATACTAGTACCTATACAAAAGATTTTTTCAAAGATGTTTTGGATTACTGGATGGAAGAGTACAAAGTAGATGGATTTCGATTTGACTTTACCAAAGGATTTTCTAACACCATTTACGAAGGTGAAAACAATTGGGCTAGTGCGTATGATGCAGAAAGAATTACAATTTTAAAAGAATACACTGATCACGTTTGGGACTTTGCTCCCAATGACAAACCTTATGTGATTTTTGAGCATTTAGCTGAAAACTCCGAAGAAAAAGAACTAGCCGACTATGGAATTTTATTATGGGGAAACCTAAACCATAGTTATACAGAAAACACCATGGGATTTGGGGATAATATTGATTGGATTTCTTAACAAAAACGTGGTTGGAACGCACCTACAGTATTGGGCTATATGGAAAGTCATGATGAAGAACGCATGATGTATAAAAACCTGGAATACGGAAAAGAAGAAGAAAACTATTCTGTCAAAAATTTAAATACTGCCTTAGAAAGACAAGAATTGGCTGGAGCATTTTTATTCACAATCCCTGGTCCAAAAATGATATGGCAATTTGGAGAGTTAGGTTATGAAATAAGCATTGATGAAAACGGTAGGACTGGCAAAAAACCTGTTTTATGGGAATATTTAGATAATGCAAACAGAAAACACATTTATGATACCTGGAGCACACTGATTGCCCTGAAAAACAAATACGATGTTTTCAATACAGAAGATTTTTCTTTGAACACTTCCAAGTTACAAAAATCCATCACCCTTAAAGATGCTTCTATGGATGTAATCATCATAGGTAATTTTGATATTGTGGATGAGACGATGGCTATCAACTTTACAAAAACCGGAACTTGGTTTGAATACTTTAGTGGTGAGGAATTGAATATTTCAGAAACTCAACAATCTTTACTTCTTGAACCTGGTGAATATAGAATTTATACTTCTGAAAAAATTTATGACCCTAGAGGAGGAACGCAAAATGACGATAGCGACAATGATGGCGTAAATGACCTTGATGACCAGTGCCCTAACACCATAGAAGGTGCTACCGTTGACGAAAATGGTTGTGCTATTTTTACACTTGACAAAGCCAACTTTAGTGTAAAATCTACAAGTGAAACTTGTCCAGGGGAATCCAACGGAACTCTTAGCATCAATTCCATAAGAAATTCAAAATTCTCATTGCTTTTGAATGAACAAATATATGATTTCAGAACTTCTTTAAGTATTGAAAATCTTGCTCCAGGCACGTACGAGTTTTGTATTTACACCGAAGAAGATGCCTCTTTTGAGCAATGTTATGAGTTTACTGTAGACGCAGCAACTACCGTTGTCGCCAAAACCACAAATAAAATTGAAGGACAATCTGTTATTGCAAACATCAGCATAATTAGAGGAACAGCTCCATACACGATCTATATCAACAATACAAAAGCTAAAGAAACGAACGATCTTAATTTCAATATTGAAACCCATGCGGGTGATGCAATCTCTATTGAAACTGCAGCAGATTGCGAGGGGAAATTTGAAGAACTTGTAACACTTCAAACCAAAGTTACGGCATATCCTAATCCTGCAAAAGACAACTTAATTTTATCTTTTGAAAACAACATCTCAAGTTCAATTAAGATTTCAATCATAGACACTACAGGAAAAACCATTGATCAAAAAGAAAAACAAATCATAAATGGTAGCCTTAGTATTGATATAAGCCAACTCGAAAATGGTTTTTATTTCATACGTACCGAAGGTGTTTCAACAAATACTATTAAAATTTTAAAACAATAAGACCATGAAAAATATTTTATTATTTATGAGCATTTTGTTTTTTGCTTCTTGTGGTTCAGATAATGGTGCAACAGAAACAACAGACCTTAACGAAGCACCAACAACGCCAAGTTTACTCAACCCTACAAATAATTTATTATGTATCTCTAGCGAGTTGACTTTTGAATGGGCGGCTTCTACCGATGCCGAAGGTGACGCTATTAATTATTATTATGAGGTTGCTACAGATAATATGTTTAACAACGTGGTTAAAAGTGGAACAGTGCAGGGAACTAGCAAATTATTGCAATTGGAAAAAGAAACAGCTTATTATTGGAGGGTTCAAGCAACCGATAGCAAAGGGGATACAAGTGATTTTTCTGACATATGGAATCTTTACACAGAAAATATCCCCCTTGAAAATCATCTTCCATTTATGCCAGAATTAATTTCTCCTAGCATGAAGTCGACTGTAACCTCGAATACCATTTCTTTAACTTGGAATTGCGCCGATATAGATAATGACGCATTGATTTATAATGTTTTTCTTGGGAAGGATGAATCATTTGAAGAGGTTGCGACAGGAATCAGCAATACATTTTTAGAGGTATCTTTAGACAACAATACTGTCTATTCTTGGAAAGTTGAGGCCATTGACTCAAAAAACGGTAAAACCATTGGTCAAATATGGAATTTTACGGTAAACTTTTAAATATCAAACGAAACCACAGGTTTCCTAGGTAACTTCTGATAATATTTGCTAAATTTGTGGTCTTAATTTTTTAAACCCCGAATTGTGCTAAACCTATTCAAAAAAGAAACTCCTATTACAGAAGTTTTTCCAATGGACTTTGTAGATATTCATTCACACCTTTTACCAGGTATCGATGATGGTTCTAAATCTATGGAAAACACGATTGAAATGATTTCTACAATGGATAGTTATGGAATTCAAAATTTCATTACCACACCACATGTCCTTGGAAATGTTTGGAAAAATAGCAGTGATACGATACTTGACAAACTAGATTTAGTTTTAGAAGAATTAGAAAAAAGAGACATGTCTTACATAAAGTTTGACGCTGCTGCAGAATATATGCTGGATGAAGAGTTTTGTGAACTTCTTAAAGCTAGAGATTTACTTACTTTAAAAGAAGATTCATTATTGGTAGAAATGTCTTTTTTGCAAGCTCCTGTAAACTTATATGAAATGTTATTTGATATTCAGCTAGCAGGATATAAACCGATCATGGCACATCCAGAACGTTATATGTTCTACCATCAAGATTTTGAATTGTACCAAAAACTAAAAGATGCAGGATGCAGGTTTCAGTTGAATCTATTATCACTAACAGGACACTATGGTAAGTCCGTACAAAAAGCAGCTGAAAGATTGCTTAAAGAAGGAATGATTGATTTTGCTGGTTCTGATGCGCATAATATGAATCATTTGAATACCCTAAAAAAAATAGGCACTAAAAAGAATTTAAAACTTTTAGCACCTATCTTACAAAATAATTTAGAATTCAATCGATAAGAATTACTCCTTGGCAATTATTTTTAAAGCTGCCTTCTTCTCCTCAGTAGAAATGATAGAGTCGTTTTCTATTAGAGGAATCTTTTCTTGATCTTCCATAGGAATTTCCTCTGTTTTTGGTTTTAAATACAATAACTCTATAGACAAGTCTTTCTTGTATTTCCTTAAGTAAACTGCAGTATTATAAGCTGGCTCCCCATAGGCCTTTTGATGATAATCAAACGTGCTACGAACACGTTTAGAGGCACCCTTTTCAAAACTCGTTCTTAGACTTAGAGAATCATTAGAGGCCATTCTCATCAAAACATCATATACCACATCAAACCCTTTTGAAGCATATTCGCTTGGGTACCCTCTATTCTTTCTTAGGTATTGTGCATAAAAACCAGAAACTCCTGGCAAGGAATCTACCAAAACACCTGAGCTAGCATAAACAAAATCTAAAGCCGCTAACATATTATTATCAACTTTATCAAAATTACCTGCCTTTTCAAATGCAAATAATCTTACCTCCGCATCATTTGGTATAGATTTTAAGTTATTGATAACATCTGCCGTTACCACTTTATTATTTGTTGTTAAGATCACCCAGTTAACTCCTAAAGTATCTACTTTCTCAACAAATCTTTCTTTGCTTATGTAACCATTTTCAGGCTGTAAGAAATTCACCTCTTTTACAGAATCATGATTTTCATTTAAAAATTTCTGAATTTCTTTGAATTCCTTTCTTGAAGTTAATTTTTCATCTCCAACAACAAGAATTTTTTCATTCGTATATATTTCAGTAAAATAGGACAATACCTTATCTTTTAAAACATCTCTACTTGTTACGGTTTTAACAATATTATCTTTTACAAAAGTCTTTTGCTTGCTAGAATAAAAAGGAAACACAACTGGTATATCTTTCAATTCTGCAGCTACATAATTTACTTGATGATTAAAGACAGGACCAAACAAAACGTCTGTATTTTTAAATTTATCATTTTTAATAAAACCTTTAATCGTGTCTCTATTATTCTCAGAATCGTATACTTTAAGATCTACATGAACTCCTTGCTTTTTAATAGAATCAATTGCGATATCCGCACCTAAATAAAAATCGGTAATGATAGAAACCAAATTATTTCGAGTGGTAAACAACTGCTCTTTAGAAAGGGTGTCGTTTTTTGTAAACTTAAAAGGCAATAACATTGCAACATTGATAGTATCTTGAGTTGCCACAGAATCTTTGAACACCAAAGCATCCAATTCTTTCAATCTCTCTTCAGAAATTTTTTCTTTGATTTTAATAATTGACCCCAATTTTAAACCTTCTGATAATAGCGGATTTAATTCTAACAATTCCTCTTCAGATACATTATAAAAACGAGTCAAACTATAAAGCGTATCATCTTTGATCACCGTATGTAAAACATAATGTTCTACCCAATGATCTAATTCATTTTGTCTCAACTCCTCTGAAGTAAGCATTTTTTCTTTTGGAATTTCTAAAACCATTCCTATTTTCAAGCCATCAATCAGCAAGTCTGGATTCAATTCTTTTAAAGATTCAATACTCACATTGTATTGCTTAGAAATGCCATACAAAGTCTCTTTTGGCTGCGCAATATGATTTTGAGATGCAGTAACTTCTGCTGCTACTCTAGCTTTTTCCTCTTCTTCATTGTAATTGACATTCGGAATTAAAATAACTGTATCCGCAGTAGGTTTCTTTTTCAAACCTGGATTCAGTCTCATGATGTGTTTTGCCTTTACATTGTGCTTTTTTGCTATTTCTTTAACGCTCTCACCTTTCTGCACTTTGTAAGAAATATATTTCTTTTGCTGACCGCAGGCAGCAAAAAAAGTAAATAAGCTAAGGCTTAATAACAATACTAATTTTCTCATGTAAAATCTCTTTTATATAGAATAACCATTCTAAAGAAACAATTTACAATTTTCTTCAGAATGGTTAACACAATATATTCAAAAATAACTTTTAATTAAAGTTTTATTCCCACTCAATTGTTGCTGGTGGTTTAGAACTAATATCATATACTACTCGATTAACACCTTTTACATTATTGATAATTTTGTTTGAAATTTCCTGCAAAAATTTATATGGTAAATCAACCCAGTCAGCAGTCATTGCATCCGTAGAAGAAACCGCTCTCAAAGCAACTGCTTTTTCATAAGTACGTTCATCCCCCATTACTCCAACAGACTGAACTGGAAGTAAAATAGCTCCTGCTTGCCATACTGAATCATACAATCCATGGTCTTTCAACCCTTGAATAAAAATATGATCTACCTCTTGTAACATCGCTACTTTTTCAGCAGTAATATCCCCTAAGATACGGATTCCTAATCCTGGTCCTGGGAAAGGATGTCTCCCTAATAATTCAGGATCAATCCCCATAGATTTTCCAACTCTACGAACCTCATCTTTAAAGATCATTCTCAAAGGCTCTACAATTTTCAATTTCATGAAATCTGGCAAACCTCCAACATTATGGTGAGATTTGATCGTTGCTGACGGTCCTCCATCTGCAGAAACAGACTCAATAACATCAGGATAAATAGTTCCTTGCGCTAACCATTTTACATCTTCTATCAAGTGAGATTCTTCATCAAACACATCAATAAAAGCTTTTCCGATCGCTTTACGTTTTTCTTCTGGATCTTCTAAACCTTCCAATTCTTTTAAGAATCTTCCTGAAGCATCAACTCCTTTTACATTCAATCCCATTCCTTCGTATCTTTTCAATACCGTTTGGAATTCATTTTTACGTAAAAGACCGTTATTTACGAAAATACAATATAAGTTTTCCCCAATTGCTTTGTTCAAAAGGACAGCAGCAACTGTCGAATCTACACCACCTGACAATCCTAAAACAACTTTATCGTTTCCAACTTTGTCTTGAATTTCTTTAACGGTAGTTTCTACAAAATTTGCTGAAGTCCACTCTTGAGCTACCTCTGCAATTTTCACTAAAAAGTTTTCTAATAATTTAGATCCATCTGTAGTATGGTATACCTCTGGGTGGAACTGGATTGCATATGTATCCTCACCTTTTACATGGTATGCTGCATTCTTCACATCATCCGTACTTGCAATACATTCACAGTTTTCTGGTAAATTTAAAATTGTATCAGAGTGACTCATCCAAACTTGACTTCCCTCTTTGATTTCATCAAATAATGGATTTGAATGATCTAAGAAAGATAAATTCGCTCTTCCGTATTCTCTTGTGTTAGAAGCACCAACTTCTCCACCAAAAAAGTGAGATAAATATTGTGCTCCGTAACAAATTCCTAATAAAGGTTTTTTACCTTTTACCTCTGAAAGGTCAATTTTAGGAGCATCTTCACCTCTTACTGAATGAGGCGAACCCGATAAAATTACGGCTTTATAATCTGAAAAATTATATTTTTCACTGTTGTAGGGATGAATTTCACAATAAATGTTCAACTCTCTCACTCGACGCGCAATAAGCTGCGTAACTTGAGATCCGAAATCTAGAATAAGTACTTTATTTTGCATGCGCAAAAATAAAACTTAATTCATTAATGACCGAATGATTGAAAAATTATTTTTCCTTTTATTTCTAGACATATGAGCTAAAGTGATCATAGAGCTTTGATAGACTTTCATCTCCATCATTACTCCTTAAACCAACCTGCATATTTGATATAATTCTCAGCGATTCTATGAATCTCTCCTTGAAGTAATTCGTCACTAATATCTTTAATCTTTTTGGCAGGAACACCAGCATAAACTGATCCTGATTTGATATGAGTTCCTTTTGCTACCACAGCACCAGCGGCAATGATACTATTACTCTCAACAATACAATCATCCATCACAATAGCCCCCATTCCTACCAAAACATCATCATGAATATTACATCCATGCACGATGGCATTATGCCCTACTGAAACGTTGTTCCCGATAGTTGTCGGTGATTTTTCAAAAGTTGCATGTATCACTGCCCCATCTTGAATATTTACCTTGTTACCCATTTTTATAAAATGCACATCACCTCTTACCACAGCATTGTACCAAATACTGCATTGATTCCCTATAGAAACTTCTCCAAGAATCACACAATTTTCAGCTAAAAAACAATCTTCACCAAAGGAAGGTTTACATCCTCTTACTTCTTTAATTATCATAACATTCAATTTATTCTATTATCTAAAAAACCTCAAACCAAAGATACAGAACTTATATCTCAAAAACCGAATAAACCCTATGAGATACTTAACATTATACTACCAATTTAAGTACATCAAGACATTATTATTTATTTAATTTTTCATAAATTGACCGTTAAAATATTTTTACCGAATGCACTATATCTTTAGACTAATTTTAATCCTTGTTCCTTTTCTTTTAAATGCTCAATCACAGCAAATTACCAATGAGAAAATTTGGTCTGGAGAATTTAGACAAAATTACTTAGAATCATACAGTCCAATGAACGGAGACTTCTACAGCCTCTTAAATTATGACCCAGCTTCGCGTTCTACCAGTATTGATGTTTATAGTTATGCTTCTCTAGAAAAAATTAAAACTATAGTTTCTAGCAAAGATCTTAGCGATATTGCCTATTTTGATGCCTATACCTTCAATGCTTCAGAAACACATGTTTTATTGGCTACAAATACAGAATCTATCTATAGACATTCGTCAAAATCGATTTTCTATGTTTATGAAATAGCTTCTAAAAAAATCAGCAAAGTTTCTGATTCCCCTATTCAAGAACCTACTTTCTCTAAGGACAGCAAAAAAATTGCCTTTGTTCAAAACAATAATATTTATGTAAAAACATTGGCAAACAACAAAACGGACCAAGTGACTTTTGACGGCGTAAAAAACCAAATTATCAATGGGATTACAGATTGGGTTTATGAAGAAGAGTTTGCATTTGTTAAAGGGTATGAATGGAGTTCGGATAGCAACAAAATAGCCTATTTAAAATTTAATGAAACCGAGGTACCTACTTTTTCTATGGATATTTTTGGCAATGCACTATATCCAACTCCCTTTAATTTCAAATACCCAAAAGCTGGAGAAAAAAATTCTAAAGTAACTCTTCATATTGCCGACTTACTTTCAAACGCTTCCAAAGAAATAGTATTGGATTCTTATGAATACATCCCTTTATTAAAATGGACCAACAATAGTGAAAATGTTGCAGTGGTAACTTTGAACAGGCATCAAAACAAATTAAAATTGTATACCGTCAATAGTAACAACAGTACTAAAAAATTGATTTTAGAAGAAAATGATTCTTGCTATGTGGATGTTGACAAAATTGCGGATATCCATTTCTTAAAAAACAACAGTTTTATCATTCAAAGTGAAAAAACAGGATACAATCATTTGTTTCATTACAACTCAAGCGGTAAACTAATCAAACAAATCACTAAAGGGAATTGGGATGTAACCAAGTTCTATGGAATCGATTCAAAAGAAAGAAAACTCTTTTATCAATCTGTGGAAGATGGAAGTATTGAAAGAACAATTTATGCCATCAACCTAAATGGTAAAAGTAAAAAATTGATCAGTAAAAAAACAGGTACTTCTGATGCCGACTTTAGCAGTACAAAAAAATATGCCATTATCAATCACTCTGACGCAAGCACTCCGCTCAGTTACTCTTTGTTTAATGGAAAAAAAATAATCAAAGAAATTGCAAACAATAAGCAACTCAAAGAAAAACTAATACCATTTAACTCCTCGACAAAAGAATTTTCAGAAATCATAACAGACAATGGAACTTTTAATATGTGGATGCTCAAACCAACAGATTTCTCTTCAGAGAAAAGTTACCCACTTGTGATGGTACAATATTCTGGCCCAGGTTCTCAAAGTGTTTCTAACTCATGGAATAGTTACAATGATTATTGGTACCACGTATTAACACAAAAAGGTTTTATTGTTGCTTGTGTTGATGGAAGAGGGACTGGTTATAAAGGAGCGGCTTTTAAAAAAGTGACTTATAAAGAATTAGGAAAATATGAAACCATCGATCAAATTGAAGCTGCTAAAAAACTAGGAGCCTTGCCATATATCAACGAAAATGCTATTGCCATTTGGGGATGGAGCTATGGTGGTTTTATGGCCAGTAATTGTATTCTTAAAGGTGCTGATGTTTTCAATACAGCCATTGCTGTTGCACCCGTTACTTCTTGGAGGTTTTACGATTCTATATACACAGAAAGATACATGCAAACACCTGAAGAAAACCCAGAAGGGTATGATATGAATTCTCCCTTGTTTCATGCAGATAAGTTGAAAGGAAATTATTTAATTATCCATGGTTCTGGCGACGATAATGTACATATGCAAAACACGTATCAAATGACAAATGCCTTGATTCAGGCGAATAAAAATTTTGAACAAGCCATCTACCCAGATAGAACTCATGGTATTTATAGAGGTCAAAATACAAGACTGCATTTATTCAATAAAATGACAAATTACCTAGAACAACATTTAAAAAATTAAAATTCACCCCTTATGTCAAACAACAATACTGATCAATTTTTCAAAGACAACGTGCTAGGGCATCCTGCTGGGCTTTTTGTTCTGTTTTTTACAGAAATGTGGGAACGATTCTCATTTTACGGTATGAGAATTTTATTAGTTATTTTCTTAACAGCATCAATATCATCTGACAACCCGGGGTTTGGAATGCCGATTGAACAAGCAACTGCGGTTTATGGAACTTATGCCATGCTACTGTATTTAACCCCAATATTAGGAGGGATTTTAGCTGATAAGTTTTTAGGCTATCGATGGGCTGTTGTAATAGGCTCTATAATAATGACTTTAGGGCATGTCTCAATGGCTATTGAAACTCCTGTTTGGGTTTATATTGGTCTAGGTTTGTTAGTGATTGGAACTGGATTTTTCAAACCTAATATGACTTCTATCCTTTCAGAAATGTACAAAGACACACCGAAAAAAAAAGATGGTGCCTATACTATTTTTTATATGGGAGTAAATGCTGGTGCTTTTTTTGGAATGATGCTATGTGGATATTTAGGTGAAAAAGTAGGTTGGGCTTATGGATTTGGCTTAGCTGGTATATTTATGCTACTTGGGACTTTGCAGTTTTGGTTAGCCAAACCTTTATTCGGAGAAATAGGAGAAAAACCTACCAAAACAAAAAATAAAGACAATAAACCAACCAAGGTAATTGAAAATAAAAACTTAAATGAAAACGATACAAGAAATCCTTTCACCCTTCTGGACAAAATTCTAATTATTTTCTCAGCTGCCATTGGTCTTGGATATGCGATCAATGATCCAATTTCAAAAATATTAGGATTCGACATGTTTTCTTTTGCCAACACAGACAGCTTACCAGGACAATATGTAATGATTCTTGTAGCTCTTTCAACATTTTTATTTATGATTATATGGAGAATCTTACGATATGATAAGGTGGTTAGAGACAGAATGATTGCAGTAATTATTTTCGCATTCTTTACCGTCTTTTTTTGGCTTTCATTCGAACAAGCAGCCTCATCATTAGTTTTATTTGCAAGAGACTCAGTTGATCGAACTTTAGAGGGGGATGCCGCTATGATGTTTAAAATTGTAAATACTCTTCTTACAATAATTCCATTATTAATGATTACATATGTTCTTATTTTATTGGCTAAGCAAACATGGAAACAAATCCCTTTGTCAAATATTATTTTGGCAATTACTTTTATTGGTGTTTGGGCGGTTGCAATATGGATGCTTAACAGAGATTTTAATGAAGTGGGTGCAGAAATACCTGTATCATGGTTTAGCATACTCAATTCTTTCTTCATCATTGCTTTTGCTTCTTCATTTTCTAAATGGTGGGAATCAAAATACAACCCTTCTGCTGCGATGAAATATGGGTTTGGTTTAATAATTATGGCAATTGGTTTTGGGTTATTAGCATTTGGAGCTTATGAAATTCAAACAGGTATTAAAGTTAGTATCATATGGTTAATTTTGGCCTACCTTTTCCATACATTAGGAGAGCTTTGCCTGTCCCCTGTTGGATTATCGTATGTTTCAAAATTAGTACCCGCTAGAATGATCGCATTTATGTTTGGTATGTGGTATTTGGCTATTGCAATCGGAAATAAAATAGCAGCGGTACTCGGTGGAGAGATAGAAAACATAACCAAAGATTTTGGATTATCAACATTCTTCTTAATTTTCACTATTGTACCTGCGATCGCAGGCTTGTTGATTATGGCACTAAACCCACTATTAAAAAAATTAATGCACGGAATAAGATAATTGTAAATAAAATCAAGCTATGAAAAAATATATTTTTATCATTTTTCTTTTTTGCCTATCAACACAAGCTCAAGAAATTGAATGGATCAGTTTTGAAAAAGCCATTGAATTGAATAAAAAGAATCCAAAAACCATATTGATTGATGTCTATACTGACTGGTGTGGTTATTGTAAAAAAATGGATCATATCACTTACGAAAACCCAGTGATAGCAACAATCATAAACAACAATTATTACGCCGTTAAATTAGATGCAGAGCAAACCACTCCTATCCTCTACAAAGGCAAGGAGTATAAATTTATCAAACAAGGCAAAAAAGGATACAACGAATTGGCTGCAAATATACTTCATGGGGAAATGAGTTACCCCTCTACGGTTTTTATGGATCAAGACGAACGTTTGATTCAAAAACTGCCGGGATATTTAGATCCAAAAGAGATGGAGCCAATTTTATTATATTTTGCTCAACAAAATTTCTTGACGGTCTCTTGGGAAACTTTTAAAGAAGAGTTTGTCAGTAATTTATAAGTACTTTTTTAAAATAGCAGCCCTTTTAATCTTTCCTGTTTCCGTCGTGATAAATTTATCTACAAAATAAATTTCCTTTGGAAACTGATAAGTATCTAATTCAGCGTTTGAAAGAAATTCTTTGATATCCGAATTGTTCAATTTTTTTTCGTTTTCCCCTTCTATTACAAGAACTACTTTTTCACCTAAAATAGAGTCGGGAATTCCTGAAACAAAAAAATTGCTTTCAATCACCTTGGATATTTTATTTTCTATCTGTTCTGGTATCAATTTGATTCCTCCACTGTTAATAACGGAATCATAGCGACCCAACCATTCGAAAGAAGTTTCAGAAACCAAACGAATCAAATCATTAGTAACCACTTTATCATCTGCAATTTTTGGAGCATCAATGATCATACAACCTCTTTTATCTAAGGATAATGTAACGGAAGGCAAGGCATGATATAATTCGCCCTCCTCTTGATCTGTCTTATTTAATTTTTTTATCGCGATATGTGTAACCGTTTCCGTCATTCCATATGTCGCATAGATTTCTGTTTTTAGATCCTGTATTTTTATTGCTAGTTCTTTTGAAACAACCCCGCCTCCTACAATCAAGGTTTTCACCCTATCCAATTCCTCAAGAGAATTTGACAACTGCAATGGAACCATCGCCGCAAAGTCAAAATTAACTTTAGTATTTTTTAATGGAGCTGATGAAACAGGAACAACGGTTAATTCCCATCCTAAGAAAAGAGCTCTAACCCACATCATTTTTCCAGCAATAAAGTCTGATGACATACAAAGCAATGCTTTTGTTCCAGGAATTAAATTAAAATAAATCCCAGTTGCAGATGCTGAATTCAGCATTTGCTCTTTCTTAATTTTTATTTCTTTAGGAACACCCGTAGAACCCGATGTTTTTGCTAAAACATATTCCTTCTCATCAAACCATTCCTCTAAAAAAGCAACTCCTTCAATGCCCTTTTCTTTGAAAAAAGAAATCAAATCTAGAGACTCTAAAAACGATGCTCCATTTATTTTAAAACTAGGATGTATATTAAAATGAATCATATTCTTTTTCTAACAATGGTACTTCTATTTCTCCAGCAAGTCTCTGTTTCCAACGAGTCCAACCATATTTTTTAGCATATACAAAAATCATGATTGGAAATAATACCATAGAAGGTACAATTGCAGTTATTAAATTAGGCTCTGCAATATCTTTAAAAACAGAATATGTCTGAAATACTTGCCAATCGGCTGTTACCAATAAAGCAGAAATTAAATTATTCGCCGCATGAAACCCTAAACTTAATTCCATACCATCATCCATTAAAGTAATGATTCCTAGAAAAAAACCAGTCCCTATATAATACGCCATAAGTCCATAACCCAATTTTGCTACCTCAGGATTAGAGATGTGCAACACCCCAAACACAACAGAAGTAAACAACAAGGGAAACCATCTATTTCTTGAAAATACACCCATAGATTGCATCAAATAACCTCTAAAAACATATTCTTCAAAACTAGTTTGAATAGGTATTAATACCCCCCCAATGACTAGTAAAATTAAAAAAGGTTTCCATTGAAAATTGAGAACCAAAGATTCCGGAGCAACAAGCAATTGAATCAGCACAAAACTCACTATTATAGCCATCCAAACCAAAAAAGAAAAACGAACTCTTTTCCAATCTATTTTTTCTCTTCGAGTTGTAAGATTTACCAAGCTTTGCTTATGAATATATTTGACCGACACTAACAAAGCAATAAGACCTCCTACAAAAGGTAAAATCATATACACCAATCCAACATTACTATCAAAGAGAGACATCAAATATGAAACATCATCCAAACGACTTGCATCCGCCTCTCCCAAAGCAGTTTTGACTCCAATAGCCATGGAGTGTGGAATTGAAAATAAAAATACACCCATAATAACCACCAAAATGGTCGCTATATATTTCCACCAGTCAGTTTGTCCTAAAAACCCTTTTTGTAAAAAATCCATTCTAAAAATTTAGTTCATCCCATTTTTTGGATGAATTATACCATAATTTCCCATCTTCAACATGCAAAGGAGAATCTATATTATTTGTAAACAAAGCCCCAGTTCCTAATCCTTGCGGCATAGTGGTTTGCAATTTACTTGTATATTGTGCAATTGCATTTAATCCTATATTACTTTCCAAAGCAGATGTGATCCACCACTCAATATTATTTTTTTTCGCTATGGAAATCCAATCGTCGCTCCCTTGAATCCCTCCAACCAAACTTGGTTTTAAAATAATATATTGAGGTTGTATCTCATCTATCAGAGCTATTTTATCTTTTTTGGAAAAAACGCCTATCAACTCCTCATCCAAAGCGATTGGAAGTGGAGTTTTCGAACAAAGTTTTGCCATCTCATAAATTTGACCTTGCTTGATGGGTTGCTCAATGGAATGCAAATCAAACTTAGCAAGACGTTCTAATTTAGATAAAGCTTCCTTAGGAAAAAAAGCTCCATTGGCATCTACTCTAAGTTCTATTTCATCAGCAGAAAACCGCTCTCTTATAGAAGCCAATAGTTCACATTCTTTATCAAAGTTTATCGCTCCAATTTTTAACTTTATAGTTCCAAATCCTGCTTTCAACTTTTCTTCGATTTGCCTTTGCATAAAATCGGCATCTCCCATCCATATCAATCCATTTATTGATATTGGCTTGTTGACGGAAACAAAATCCGTATCAAATATTTGAAACTTATCTTTAGATGCAAAGGACAAAAATGCTTGTTCTACACCAAATTGAATGGATGGGTACTCATAAAGTTCATTTAGCAGCGCTTCTTTTCCTAAAGAAATATGATTACAAACCCATTGTAACTTCTCTTCATAATCTGGCTTATCATCAATACTCAACCCTCTAAACAAACCACATTCACCAATTCCTTCTTTCCCCTGTTCTTCTAGGAGAAGAAAAAAAGTTTCTTTGGTCTTCAGAACTCCTCTAGAGGTTCCACTTGCTTGCTTAAAATTTAAAGTATATCTCTTGTAGGTAGCTTTCAACATAAATTCTAATTACAATTGAATTTGCTCTCCTATTTTCAAAAGCATTAAATCTTTATCCTTGTCATAAAACTTTTTAATGGCAGCTTCATGGTCAATTTCAATATATCCGAAGGTATCAAAATGACAACCGATAATTTTTGAACATTCTATAAAATCACTCGCTATAATCGCGTCATCAATCCCCATGGTAAAATTGTCACCAACCGGTAAAATAGCCACATCTAATTTTGCTTTCAAAGGAATCAATTTCATATCCATTGTCAAGGCAGTATCCCCAGCAATATAAATTACTTTATGCTCTCCCTCTATTAAAAAACCACCTGGGTTTCCACCATAAGACCCATCAGGAAATGAACTTGAATGAACTGCATTGGTATAGCTTACTTTTCCGAAATCAAACTCCCAAGTTCCGCCATGATTCATTGGATGACCAGAGACACCTAATTTCTCGAAATAACTAACAATTTCAAAATTTGAAACAACCACAGCATCCGAAAGTTTTGCGATTTTTTCAACATCTGCAATATGATCTTCATGCGCATGCGTTACCAAAATATAATCTGCATTTAATGCTGATATATTGATATCTTCAGCCAATGGATTCGGGGTAATAAATGGATCCACAATAATTTTTGTTTCCTCAATTTCTATTAAAAAACTAGCATGTCCTAAAAAAGTAATTTTCATATCATTCTTTTATAATTATAGTAAAGTAAAGACCCGTTGTGCATTTAGGTTATATTAATTTTAAGATTATTAATATTTCGTTCAAAATGAAATTTATTAATAAATTGTATGATAGTCATTGCGGTAATTTTAGCCAGTATTCTAGTTTTAAAACCG
>Ga0209223_10002142_pt1 | contig 20278 bp, 18 predicted proteins | sample COG_06_FD_184750 | JGI IMG/M metagenome (GOLD analysis project Ga0209223, IMG submission 184750) | Pelagic Microbial community sample from North Sea - COGITO 998_met_06 (SPAdes) (version 2) | ecosystem: Environmental > Aquatic > Marine > Neritic zone/Coastal water | place: Helgoland, sampling...
GCAGTGCGGCAGCACGGAGATGGCGGGCGGAACGGCCGTCCGCAGCGCAGCGTAGGATGACTGCAGCGGGTGCCCTCTGGGCGGCTTCGGTCACATTTGAACCTTCGAATATGCCCTCCGAATTAATACCGGCGCAAAAAAACCTCCCGTGTTCACGAGAGGTTAATGTTTTCAAAATGGTGCCAAAGGGCAGACGCAGTGCGGCAGCACGGAGATGGCGGGCGGAACGGCCGTCCGCAGCGCAGCGTAGGATGACTGCAGCGGGTGCCCTCTGGGCGGCTTCGGTCACATTTGAACCTTCGAATATGCCCTCCGAATTAATGCCGGCGCAAAAAAACCTCCCGTGTTCACGAGAGGTTAATGTTTTCAAAATGGTGCCAAAGGGCAGATTTGAACTGCCGACCAAAGGCTTATGAGGACTATGGGGATTGACCTATAGGGTCCTATTTTAAAGGGTTTTGTTTATTTTGTTCTCGATTTGACCAAGGATTTGCCCAAAATAAAGGCATGAAAATCAAAGATCGCTTCTCTATTGTTGAATTCACTAATCCGAGCGGAGCGCAGGCATTCCGCGTTACTGGTAGAAAACCGGACGGCACCCGTGTCCGTAAAAATTTCACGACTTACAGCGACGCCGTCAGTGAGAAAAGCCGACTCGAGGTCGACTCCGAAAACCTTGCCATCAGTCGCGTTCCCAAGGTAACCGGTCTCTCTGACAAGCAGCTGCAAGATGCCGAGGCAGCGTTTCGCATGCTCGGCCCAGATATCTCGATTGTCCAGGTTGCCCGTTTTTACCTTGAGAACTATCGCGAGCCTGTCCGCCAGATCTCCCTCCGCGAGGCTTTCGAGCAGTTCATGGCCGACAAGGAGGCCGCCAACTGCCGACCGCTCACCATCCGCAACCTTCGGGCCCGTATCGGCCGCTTCACTAAAAGCCACGGCCGCAAGCTAGTCGGCACCATTTCCGCCGACGTCATCCGCGACCATATCTTCAAGCCCGGACTCAAGCCCTCAACCAAGGATAACAACCGCCGCGCCTTTTCCTCCTTCTTCTCTTGGGCAGAAAAGCGTGGCTACTGCAAGCCGTCCCCCATGCGTGAGATTGGCTCCGTTCACGTCGATCGTGAAGAGCCTATCGTGCTTCCCCGTGAGAGCATTCAAAAGCTACTCAGCGTGGCCTCCAGCTTTCGCGACGGCACGCTTGTGCCAGCCGTCGTCCTTGGGGTCTTCGCCGCCATCCGCCCCCATGAGATCGCAGGTCTCGACTGGAGCCAGATCGACCTTGAGGAAAAGCTGATCACCATCTCCAGTAGCATCGCCAAGATGCGCCAGCGCCGCCTCGTCCAGATCTCCGACAACCTCGCCGCATGGCTTCGCCCACACGCCCGCAAGTCTGGCTCCATCCTTCCGCAAAACTCCCGCCGTGATTTCGACACGATCAAGGCCCTCGCTGGTTACGCGTTCACCAAGCAGCGGGTCAACGTCCGGATCGTCGAAGAAGCCTTCCCGGAGCTCGATTGGAAAAATCTCCCTGAGTGCCCAGCTTGGACGCCTGACGTGCTCCGCCATACCGCGATCAGCTACCACTTAGCCAGGCACCAACACGAGGGCAAGACCGCCACATGGGGCGGCAACTCCCCCGACATCATTCAGAAGCACTACAAAGGCCTCGTAAAACCCAAGGACGCAGCATGGTTCTGGAAGCTCACACCCGATCGCTCGCTAAAGGCTACTTGAGGATTTTCGGCGTGGATTTCACTTCTTGGCTACACCTTTATATTTTGCGTTCGGCCATCGTCGGAGATCGCGTAAGTATCAATCTTATTCCGTAACTGCTTCCGGCGATCCATTGGAGGTATCCGTCCTAGATACTGCCCTGCGTCTCCCTTTTACCAGCCATACTTACTGCTAAATTGATCAAACAGACCTAGTGGGTGGCAGTAGGCCCTGTGGCCTAATTCATGCGAGGCGTCAGTGCTAATATAATCGCGGTTGCGCTCTCAAGTCGTGAATGTAGCTCAGTCAAAAGCTCATCTGTTACCTGCACAACTTGGTCTTTTGTAAGTCCCGTTTTGATCGATATTTGCTCTAAAGGGTCGGTTCCATATCGGATCAGACTGCTAGTATCAAAAAAATGATTTTTTTTTTTTGCCTGTTCCCTTGTATCGCAGTGATCTCTTAACATGTTGCTGTAGGGCGAGTTAGTTAGTAGTCGCGCGCTGTATGTACTTGCAGTAGGGGCACTGGTTTGCTGGAAAGTTCGGACTTTAACTTGACAGCGTGTGTCCAGGCGCACATAAATGACCGAAGTTAAATAAAAACAAGTATCTCTACTGCAGAACTGCCCGGGTCGACCACCGAGCATTTCGGTGGCCGCCCAGACTAGCTTTTCAGCGTCAGAAACAGAAAAGTGAGTTTGATCGCGGCAAATGTCAACACAATGCCGACCGGGTCGAAGGTCTGCCCCAAACCATAATCAAACTCATAATTATATGAAGATCATCCAAGAAACCATCACCCCGGCAAAAGCACGGGTTTACCTCGAGGGCAATTCAGACAATCGCCCTTTGTCTAAGAAGCACGTCAACAACCTCGCCAATGAAATCCTTGGCGGCCGTTGGCAGAACAACGCCGAGACCATCAAGTTCAACGGATCTCGTTTGCTCGACGGCCAACACCGTCTTCACGCAATCATCAAAGCCGATCAGCCGATCACCACGATCGTCGCTCGCGGTCTGGACCCAAAGTCCTTTCACACAATCGACATGGGTAAGAAGCGCAGCGCAGCCGATACGCTAAACGTCATGGGCGAAAAATCCTCGACCCGCATCGCGGCCTCACTCGCTATGATCGAGGCCTTGCTTGACGGCCAGACTCGCACATCAGGCGCTGTTTCAGGCACCAAGGTCATCGAGCTTCTCGATACTCACCCCGATGTCCGCGACTCCGTCCATGCTTATCAAGGGCCGAAGACGCTCATCAAGCCCTCCGTCGCCATCGCGCTTCACTATTTTTTTGCTAAGAAGGACCGCGCACTCGCCGACAGATTCTTCGACGATCTGCGCTCGGGTGCAGGTCTTGGCATCGGCGATCCGGTCTACACGCTTCGCGAGAAGTTGATCTCGCACTCGGTCGGCACAAAGAAGCTCCGCGACGACGCGATCCTCGCTTGCACGATTAAGGCATGGAACGCCCTCCGCGCAGGTGCCACGATCAAGCGTCTTACCTTCCGCCCAGGCACGGAGCCTGTGCCCGTAATCGCCTAACCCCACAACAGTCATGCCCACAGAAGCGTCACACTACCTTAGGCTCATGGACTGCGGCACCCTCCGCACCGGCCAGTCTTTCCGCAAAGCTCCGATTGAGGACCCCGAAAGCCAGCACTACATCATCCAAACCAAGGATCTGCTGCCCTCCGGTATAATCTCTCAAAAGCTTACGCCGGTTTCCACTCTCAGCGAGACTCCCAAGCCAAATGTGGAGTCGGGTGATATTCTCATCCTAGCTAGAGGCGTCCGGTTCAATGCGGGGGTAGCGTGTCAGCTTCCGGGCAAATCGACTGCACTTAATATGTTCTACACATTCAAACCACGCACCTCCGATCTACTTCCGGAGTTCATCGTCGCATATCTGAACAATCCCAGCGCCCAGGAGCGGCTCAAAAGCTGGGCCACCGGCGCGACGATTCCACATCTTAAGGCCGACGATCTTGGCAGTTTTCGTATCCCTGTGCCATCTCTCCAGCAGCAACGTGCTTATGTTGCCCTCGCCGAGGCCGCCCAGCAGGAAAAAGAACTCCTTGAAAAGCTCGCCCGTCTTCGTAACCAACAACTTCGCGCCGCCATCGGCTTCAACAATCTCAAATAATAATCCCCAAACAATATCACTATGACTCAGTTTAACGAAAAAAACAACGCCCTCCAACAGGAGATCAACAGCGTCGTCTGGCGCGCTTGCGATACCTTTCGCGGCACCATCGACCCTTCACAGTATAAGGACTACATCCTCGTCATGCTCTTCGTGAAGTATCTCAGCGATCTGCACCGCGACCGCTACAACGCCCTCAAAGCAGAGTTCGGCGAGGACGAAGCCATGATTCAGCGCCGTCTTTCGCGTGAGCGCTTCATCATCCCCGCAGGCTGCAGCTTCTACGATCTCTACGACGCTCGTAATAAAGACGACATCGGCGAGCGCATCAATAAGGCACTCGAAGAACTCGAAGACGCCAATAAAGCAAAACTCGCCGAAGTCTTCCGCAATATCGACTTCAATAATCGCCACAACCTGGGCGAGACCAAAGAGCGCAACCGCCGCCTCAAGGACCTGCTTGAAGATTTCAACTCCGATAAGCTCGATCTTAGCCCAGCGCGCATCGGCTCCGCCGATATTATTGGTAATTGCTACCTCTACCTGATCTCGCACTTCGCCAGCGACGCTGGCAAGAAGGGCGGCGAGTTCTACACGCCCGACGAAGTCGCCGAACTCCTCGCCAAGCTGGTCAAGCCCCAGTCCGGCGACCGCATCTGCGATCCGACATGTGGATCGGGAGGCCTCCTGATCAATGCCGCCGAGCTCGTGCCTGATGGTAACTTCGCCGTCTTCGGTCAGGAGCTCAATGGCAGCACCCTGGCGCTGGCCAAGATGAACATGTTTCTGCATGGCCTGGACAATGCACGTATCGAGCGCGGCGATACGCTGAACAATCCTCAACTCAAAGAGGACGACCGCCTGATGCAGTTCGACGTCGTGGTGGCCAATCCGCCGTTCTCTTTAGATAAGTGGGGCGCGGAGGATGCCCATAAGGATCAATACTCCCGCTACCATCGTGGCATCCCGCCCAAGTCGAAAGCTGACTGGGCCTTTATCTCCCACATGGTCGAGACTGCGGTCGGCAATAGCGGCCGCGTCGGTGTCGTGGTGCCACACGGCGTGCTCTTCCGCGGGAGCTCAGAGGGCAAGATCCGCGAGGCCATGATCAAAGAGAACTTGCTCGATGCTGTAATCGGCTTGCCCGAGAAGCTTTTCTTCGGCACTGGCATTCCTGCTGCAATTCTCATCTTCAAAAAAGGCCGTGAGAGAAAAGACGTGCTCTTTATCGATGCCTCCAAAGAGTTTGGCACCGGCACCAAGCAAAATCGCCTTACGCCTAAGAATATCGATAAGATCCTCAAGACTTACGACGACTTCAAGACGACGGATAAATACAGCTACGTGGCAACACCCGAGGAGCTGGCGGAGAATGACTATAATCTGAATATCCCGCGTTATGTGGATACGTTTGAGCCGGAGGCGGAAGTGGATATTGAGGCGGTTAACGCTGAGATCTCAGACACCGAGCAAAAGCTAGTAGAAGTGCAAAAGCAGATTAGTGGTTATCTAACGCAACTTAACTTGAAACAATAATACTATGAATATTTTTCCATTATATTATCTTTCAGATTTAGGATCCACTTTTGCTGGGCTTTCTGGGAAGACCTCGCAAGATTTTGGGGTTGGTTCGGCTCGATATATTACATACAGCTCAATATTTAATAGCTCTATAATTAACACTGAATTGTGTTTGCCTGTCACAGTTTCTACCGAAGAGAAGCAGAATGCCGTTAACTGGGGAGATGTGCTTTTTACGGGTTCATCTGAGACACCAGAGGAAGTGGGAGTTTCGTCAGTAATGCTCGAGCAAGTTTCTGGGGTTTACCTGAATAGTTTTTGCATAGGATTTAGGCTCAATGACTTCGAGACGCTTCTTCCAGAGTTTGCCCGGTATCTTTTTCGGGCTAATCAATTCAAGCGTTCCTTATATAGATATGCTCAGGGTTCAACCAGATACAATTTATCTCGCAGTTCATTATTGTCTATAAAAGTAAGTATCCCACCACTCCCCGAGCAGCAAAAAATCGCCGAGATCCTCGGTGCCTGCGATGAGGCGATTGAGGCCCAAGAGCGCTTAATTGCCCAAAAGCAGCAGCGCAAAAAAGGCCTCATGCAAAAGTTGCTCACCGGCGACGTGCGGTTCCCGGAGTTTGAGGGGACAAATTGGAAGGAAGTCAGCATCGGTTCTTTGCTGAAGGAGGTGAAACGGCCTGTGGCCTGGGATGATGACGAAAAGTATAAACTTCTCAGTTTGCGTCGCCGCTCCGGTGGTCCTTTCGCTCGTGAAAGTTTGTATGGTCGTGATATCAAAACAAAGACTCTGAAGACCGTTAATACCGGAGATTTCCTGATTGCGAAGATGCAGGTCACACATGGCGCCCTTGGCATGGTCACTCCTGAGTTCGACCAGTATAAAGTCTCGGCATCCTACATATGTCTCGTGCCGCAAGACCCAGACAGGTTTGATATTCGATTCTTCAATTATCTTTCGCAGACGCCTTACATTTGGCACTTAGCTTATGTTGCCAGCTATGGAGTAACGATTGAAAAGATGACCTTTGTTCCGAAGGACTTTATCAAAAAGAAGATTCTGGTTCCTCCAACAAAAGAAGAAACGACAGCTATCGCTGACTTTATCGACTCACTTAACGAAGAAATCTCCTTGCAGCAAAAACAACTCGAGCAGCTCAAGCAGCAGAAGAAAGGCCTGATGCAGCAACTGCTCACCGGGAAAGTGAGGGTAAAGGTATGAGCGAAGAACAACAATCACCCACAACCCTCGAAACCGTCGAGTCACAGCTGCCGGCCATCCAGCAGCTTCACAACTTGGGCTACAAATATATCACGCCCATCGAGCTCGATCGCGAGCGTGGCGGCCGTCTATCCAATTGCTTCCTCGATGGAGTGCTTTCGAAAAAGCTCAAAGAACTGAATCGGGTAAAAACGCTTTCGGGCAGCTACGAGTTCACCGAAGCCGCCATCCACGAAGCCGCGCAGAAGCTCAAGGATCTTCCGTTCGATGGCCTGGTCTCGACCAATGAAAACGCCTACGATCTACTCTGCCTCGGCACCAGTGCCGAGCAGACGATCGACGGGCGCAAGTCGAGCTACACCATCCGCTACATCGATTGGGATAACCCCGTCAACAATGACTTCCATGTCGCTGCGGAATTCTCGGTCGAAAAGGCCAAGAGTAAGGACACGCGCCGTCCCGACCTTGTGCTTTTCGTCAACGGTATCCCATTTGGTGCGATTGAGTGCAAAGCTCCCAAGGCGGACATCGACATCGATCAGGGCATCTCTCAATGGCTAGGTTATCAGCAGCCGGACGAGATTCCGGACTTTTTCAAAACCATTCAGTTACTCCTAGTCGCCAATGCCAAGGAGGCGAAATACGCCACCGTCGGCACACCGATCACCCATTGGCTGGAGTGGCAGGATACGCTAACGGATAGCGAAGAATCGGAGCTACTTGCATCGATCAATCAGCCTTTGCCTGAAGAGGCTTTGGCTCGCATCCTTGCTGAGCCGTTCAAGCCGCACGAGGCTAAGGCCTACCGCGACAAGGTCGCGGCGGGCGATCGTTTGGCGACAGGGCAAGACCGTCTGATCTACACACTCTTGAGGCCAGAGCGCTTCCTCGAACTGACCTTTCGCTTTATGGTCTATGACAACGGCGATAAGAAGGTCGCCCGCTACCAGCAGTATTTCGCTGTGCGCGACATCATGGAGCGTATCCTCGATTTCGACGAAGCGGGTGCGCGTAAAGGTGGCGTCGTCTGGCATACCCAGGGCAGCGGTAAATCACTCACCATGGTCATGCTGGCAAAAGCCATTATGCTTTGCGATGAAATCGCCAATCCCCGAGTCGTCCTCGTGACCGACCGTGTCGATCTCGACGACCAAATCAAAGGAACCTTCAAAGCCTGCGGCCTCGATCCCAAGCAGGCGGGCTCAGGCAATGAGCTGGTGGAGCTGCTCAAGGCCTCCCGCGATGCCGTCATCACTGCCGTCATCAACAAGTTTGACGCAGCATGCAATAAACGGGAGCTACGCCTCGACGATCCGAATATTTTCGTGCTCGTCGACGAAGCCCACCGCACCAACTACGGCTCCCTGCATACGCAGATGCGGCGTGTCTTCACCAAGGCTTGTTTCATCGGCTTCACCGGCACGCCTTTGATGAAAGCCGATAAATCGACCGAGCATAAATTCGGCGGCGTGATCGGTAAGCCTTACACGATCAATCAGGCTGTCGAAGATGGAGCTGTCCTCCGCTTGCAATACGAGGCCCGTCGCCCCGATATTGAGATCAACCGCGAGGCGCTCGATAAACAATTCGAGCAGCAGACCGAGGGGCTGCTTGCCGAGGAACAAGCTGAGCTCAAGAAGCGCACGGCCAAGTTCGATAACCTGGCGAAGACCGATCAGGTCATCTACCAAATCGCTCGCGACATCAGTAAGCACTACAAGGAGAATTGGCAGGGCACCTATGCGAAGGGACAGATCGTGACGCGGCGTAAGGACATCGCGCTCAAATTCAAAGAAGCACTCGACGATATAGGGGAGGTCACTTCCGACGTCATAATTTCCTCACCTGACGATCGCGAAGGTTACGACAATGCCTACGGCGGCAATAAGGATGCCGTAAATCGCTTTTGGAAAGAGATGATGGCGAAGTATAAGAACGAGCGGAACTACAACCGCACAGTCATTCAGAAATTCAAGAAGGATGAGGAGCCGGAGCTTCTCATTGTCGTGAGCAAGCTGCTCACGGGTTTCGATGCGCCGCGTAATACCATTCTCTATATTTGCGCGCCGCTTAAAAACCACACGCTCTTGCAAGCGATCGCTCGGGTAAATCGTCTCTACAAAGATCCGAATTCCGGAGCGGAGAAAGACTTCGGCTATATCATCGATTATCGTGGTATCCTGGGTGAACTGGGTGTCGCACTCGATGAATATAGCGGCGACGACAATGCAAAGGAGGAAGTCGACGAGGTGCTCGTCGACATCGGCGAAGAAGTTAAGAAGCTGCCTTTCGCGCATAGTCGCCTGTGGGATGTTTTCAAAGAAGTCTCCAATAAGAAGGATCGGGAAGCTCTGGAAAATCACCTTGAGGACGAGGCCCGACGGGATGAGTTCTACGAAGTCTTCAATGGCTTTGCCAAGGTTCTGGCCAACGCCAAGCAGTCTCAGGTTTATTACGAAGAAGTCGCCGAGGAAAAACGGAAGCGTTACGTCAATGACTTAAAGTTTTTCACCGAGCTACGGGCTTCGGTCAGAAAGCGTTTTAGTGCTGAAGTCGATGTGCGGCCCTATGAGCAACGTATCCAGAAGATTCTAAACCTGAACACGGTTTCAAGCGCTGTCGACCAGATGACTGGCATGATCGACATATTCGATCGAGATGCTTTTGAAAAGGAAGTCGAAAAATTCGAGACGGTTAAAGGTAAGGCCGATGTCATTATCAGCCGCACCAAGAAAAGCATCTCTGAAAAGTTCGAAGAGGATCCAAAATTCTACGAGCGCTTCTCCCAGATGCTCGACAAGGTCCTCGAAGACTACTGCAATAAACGAATCTCGGATGCCGAGCGCCTGAAAAAGGCGCAAGAGATCATGGAATCAGTTCGCGACCGCACGGGCGAGAGCGTCCCGGCGGTTCTTAAGAATCGTGATATTGCCAAGGCTTACTACGGTTGGGCTCAGGCGCACTTGACTCCTTTCTTTGAGGGAGTCTCCGATTTCGACGAGATCGCAGCCGGCCTCGCCATCCAGATCGAGGCCGCCATCGATACGCTCCGCATTGTGAATTGGAAGAGCGATACCGATGTGAAAAACAAAATGGAGAATGCCATCGAGGATGCCATCATCGCAGCGCAGGTCTCGGCTACTTCGGATATTCCCTTCGATGCCATCGATAAAATAATCAGCGAATCGCTCGACATCGCGATGAAGCGCTTACCCAACGAGGCCACACGATGAAGCTACTAAAATATGGATCTCGTGAAGTCCGCTACACGGTGGAACGTCGTGAGCGCACGACTCTGGAAATATCGGTTTACCCTGATTGCCAAGTTGAGGTAGTCGCACCCCTGGGCGCAAGTGACGAAGCCATCGAAGGTCGCGTCCGCAGGCGCTTACGCTGGATCACTCGACAGCAGCGTGCCTTTGAAAACTTCTTCCCGAAGCCTTCACCACGCGAATATGTATCCGGTGAGTCCTGGCTCTACCAAGGCCGCCAGTATCGACTGAAGGTTCTAGAGGCAGAGGAGGGGAGTAAAGTCGCCCTCAGGAGACCCTTCATCGCCGTCGAGACGAACGACAAGAAAGACCGTAAAGAGGTAAAGCGGCTACTCGACGCATGGTATCGCAAGAGAGCCGAAGAGCGTCTCCGCACTCGATATGAAGTCTGCGCGAAGCAGATCACAGCTTACGGCATCGAAGCGCCCGAAATGCGCATCCATAAAATGCCCAAGCGCTGGGGCAGCTATACCCCAGCTGGCAGTATCCTTCTGAATCCCGAATTGGTCAAAGCTCCGACCGAGTGTATCGACTATGTCATCCTGCACGAGCTCTGCCACGCAAAGCATCGCAACCACGATAGAAGTTTTTATAAACTCTTACATCGAGTCGTTCCTGATTGGCTCCGCTTAAAATATAAACTCGAACACCTTATTGTATAGTCAATGGCTCAAATCAAACATCGTCCATTCAACGCAGACCGCTTTCTCGACAAGTTTGCCGAGCACGAAAACGTGCTCTGGCCTTATTTGGATCGCTGGCAGGCCGCGCTCCCAGCATTCCCTGAAGAGCGCACCATTCAGACGTTCAAGGCATATCTCAAGCAACCGCCCCAAGATTCTCCTGAGTTTGAGCAAATGGTCGAAGGGATTTACAAGGCGCACGATCTCTCCACGAAGCATGGACATGAGATTATCTTCGATGCAATGGATCAGCTCTGCGCGAATATCGACCCGGAGCATGAGCTACACGTTCAGGTTCTGGCGCTGAAATTGTTGGTCGAAGATCCGGTTGCTTTCGAGCTAGCCACCAGCATCTGGACGATTTCCAAAGTCGATAAATTTGTGACCTTCAAGGGCAAGGAGCCTAAGGAAATTCCTGAGCTTGAAGATGATACCATCCGTTTGTTTGAAGACGAGTTGAAGACGATGTTCGCTGCACATAAGGGCGATCGGAAAGTTTTGATCCATCACTTCAAAGACGGCAAGGCAGTCAATTTTATCGTTTATCACGAAGAGCGTAAAAAAGCTGAACTTACCTTCCAGACCGATACCGGTCAGCAAATGGTGGATCCGCTTATTTTTCGGCCAGTGCGCCAGGATTTTCTGACCTACCTCCCCAACGCGGGAAAAATTGAGATCGAAACGCCTACCGAGAAAGATCGCGACGCCATGCGCAAATCTTTCGGAAAAGTATGTCTGAGCGATGAAGATTTCTTTGAGGAAGACGGCTCGGAGGAGTTGCTCAATTTCAAGGTGCTGCAGGAGCAGGAGTTTGCCTTCGATCTGGAAGAGGGAGACCAGGCTTTCTTAGCCGAAGTCTATTTTTCGAGCAACCAGATGAACGCGCCAAAATTCAGAATTACATCCAAGGATGTGCTCGACACACTCAGGGGCGAAAACCTCCTACAGACTTTTCAACAGTCCTCGATCCGCGAAGCTAAGATTAAGATCATCTTCAATGGCACTCGCCGCGGAAAGACGATCACCCTCTCCGGGACAAACAAGATCGCCTTCAACCGTTCAACCCACGTCGAAGAAGTCTTCGGCTATCTAAAGCGATGGGGACTGCTCCTTGAATGAGGCAATAACAGCACTGATTCTCGATAGGCTCCATAAACTGCCGGATCCAATTATAGCACCGGCCGAGCTGCCGGACGTCGATGCGCGAGATTGGGCCGAGCTAGTCAAAGAACGTGTTCTAATCCGAGTCGCCGAACCGGAATCGATCCGTGATCGATCGGGTAACTGGCTATCCGTCAAGAAGACGGACAAAGGAATCTTCGGCCTTGATGAGTCCGAGGACTTTCCATCGCTAAGGAAACTCTCTGCTGCGGATCTGGTTCAGTATCGAGTGAACCTCGAAGCGCTGGCTCGCGCCATTTGTCTCCAAAACGGATTTAGGCAGGTCGCAGGTAAAGCGCAGAACGGCTTCTATCCTTTGGGGAGGAAAACCTTGGGTGAGATCGGCACCGCGACGGTTTTTCTCTCTTCCCCAAATAGGGACCCGCAATCGGTCGCCCAGCGCCTTAACATGATGGCAGATTCGGAGAATCTTAAAATTGCCGTTTTCCCCTCATGGGCTAGTCTCGATCCGTCCGCATACACTGAAAAATTGCTCTACATAGCGGACGTTGAAACAGACCTATCGATCAACTGGCCCATGAGCGATCTGCAATCGGCCCGAAGCTCTGAAGCAGAAGAATACGCCATGATCTACAAAGGCGGTAGGTGGACAATAAATTACCTCGGGGAAACAATCCATCCCGGCTCAGCAGTCGGTTTGAGATATATCGCTAAAGCACTTCAGCGCTACCCGGAGGCTCTGCCTATGATGGAATGGGAGCAAGATCTACAACTCACAGAAAAAGACCAGAGAGATAGTGGTGGCTTAGAGGCTAGGGTAGAGCCTAATCAAAATTTAGAAGCCGCCGACCCTAAGATGTTGCAGCAAATTGACGAAGCAATCGACCTACTCGAAGCGAAGATAACGGAAGCCGAAGAAATCGACGACACTGACACAATCCAAGATTTACAAGGGAAGATCGAGGACCTCAAAAAGCGAAAAAGCGCTATTAGCTTTCGCGGTCGTCCTAAAAAGCTCGGCAACGAAAACATGCGCAAAAGGTTAAGCAAGAACCTGAATACGGCCTTCAAAGCCATTGATAAGTGCGATGCCAGAATAGGCACATTTATTCGCAAGAGCGTTAAGTTTAAAAACGGAAAATTGAGCCACGAACCTGCCGAAGGTGAGAGTTGGGACGTCCGAATTAACTAACTTTTATTTTTCGCTACCTCGATGGTAGCGAAAACACCCTCATGGGTAGCGCCTACATTTATAGAAATGCAGGCGAATCTACTGAGAAGCACTCACACGCTGTGAAAGCGAAGGAGATTTCGCCTGATGACTATAGATCATCATGGCCGATAAAACATGGACGAAGCGCGACAGCGCGAAGATGGTGCGCCAAAGGCGTGCCCGAAGGGTGGCTTCGGGCGGGTGCCCTTTGGGCGGCCTAAGCCACAAACATTCGAGCGAAAGGGCTTACCATGGCTGATAAGACATGGAAAGCCTTCGAACGCCGCGTTGCGGCCTTCTTCCGCACCGAGCGCAACGCGCTCTCCGGCGGCAACTCCAAGCTGACCCGCTCGGACTCGTTGCACCCACACCTCTTCATCGAGGCTAAGCAGCGCCAACGCTTCGCCGTCGTGCGCCTATGGGATGCCACCAAGCGCCTTGCGGACAAGGAAAATAAGACCCCCGTGGTCTGCGTCTCCGAGAAAGGCCGCCCCGGCTTCTGGATCCTCGTGCATTCCGACGATCTTAAAAAAATCCAAGCCGCCCCGGGATCGCAGGTCTCCCGACCTGCACCGTCCTCTCTGTCCTCAGCGTCCTCCGCGAGTGCAATGCCCTCTGGGTGCTCTGCGGTTAACCCTGCCGACGCATAAGCATTCACGTCAACAAACCACACACACCGTGATCACTGAAATCAAACCACCATCGCCGGACTCGACTTCCAAGCTCGTTGATGCCCACGGCCTCCTCGAAGCCCTCTTCGATGCCTCTTCACGCCCCAGCTTGCGCTACATCCGCAAGATGCAGGCCCAACGCAGGATTCCCTACATCAAGCTCGGCCACCTGGTCCGCTTCGACGTGGACGAAGTCCGCGAAGCTCTCCGCGACGATTGGACCATCCGGTCACGCCGCAAAACACGATAACCCAGTCCACATAGATATAATGAAACTGAACTACAAATCCGCAGGTAAATTTGATCCCTGCCCAGAATACACGGGCCGCGCTGTTTGCGTCGACGTCACACCGCTTGAACATCAAGCCACCCAATACGGGGAGCGCGATGTCTTCAAACTCGTCTTCGAAATCGCCGAGAACCAGGAGAACGGCTCGCCGTTTTGCGTCTGGTCGAGGCCCTTCACTGCGTCGCTCCATGAGAAGGCCAACTTCCGGAAATTCATCAAGCAATGGTATGGCCGCGACCTCAATGCTCAGGAGCTGAGCGAGTTCGACACCGAGGCACTGATTGGTCGTTCCGCCTATCTGGTCATCACTCATTCGGAGGGGAACAACGGCGAGACCTACGCCAACATCGCAGCCATCACTCCACACAAGGAGGCTCACGGCGAGCCGCTCCAAGCTTCGGGTAAGTTCACTCGTAAGAAAGACCGCGAGCCACGCGATCAGGACGGCCAGTCGAGTTCTGGCTCGGGTGCCAGCTACCGCAAAGCAGAGAGCCCTGCCGATCCCGCCACGGGCGAAGCTGCTGGCCGCGATGATTGGATGACGACTGAAGTCCACGTCGGTAAACATGCCGGCGTTCAGCTCGGCGACCTCGATGCCGAGGCCGTCGAGAAGCTGCTCACGCACTGGCTCCCATCCTTCAACACGATGGAGAAACCCCGCGCCGCCGACAAGCGTCTCGCCACCGCTCTCGAGACGGCTAAGGCCGCGCTCGAATCAACCGCAACCGAAGAACCCGCCTACTAATGGACGCGCTCATATTCGACATCGAAACAGGCCCGGAGCAGGAGGAAGTCCTCTCAGCGATGGAGCCCGAGTTCTCGGCTCCGGCCAACTTCAAAGATCCCGTGAAGATCGCGGAGAAGATTGAAGCCCAACGTGCCGCGTGGCGCGAGAAAGCTGCCCTCTGCGCCACCACAGGTCGCGTCCTTGCCATCGGCATGATGCTGGACGAAGAGCGCTCCCTCCTCGTGATAAACGAGGAGGAGTCCTTTCTCGAAGCAGACCTCCTAAAAGCCTTCTGGGATGTCGCCGCACCCAGCGGAATGTGGCGTCATCTGGTCGGCTTCAACTCCAACCGATTCGACATCCCGTTCCTCATTCGCCGTTCCTATAAGCTCGGCGTCGCGGTGCCCTTCGGTGCCCTCAATGGACGCTACCTCAACCCGCGTTTCATCGACTTGATGGACACCTGGCGTCTCGGCGACTTCCAAGCCTCGATCTCGCTCGATCGTTTGGCCCGTCACCTCGGAGTCGGTGCCAAGAATGGCAACGGCGCCTACTTCGCCGAGCAACTGAAAGAGGATAGGGAGGCTGCTCTCGACTACCTCCGCAACGACATCGATATGACCGTAGCCGTCGCCCGTAAACTCGGAGTGCTCGCACCCGCAACCAAGGAACTCGCCTACTGATGCCATCACTACGCGAACTCATGGCCCATAAGGCTTGTAGTGGTAAACCCACTACAACTGGCCTAAAGCTCTCAGGCCCCTCGGCTCCCGAGCCGGGGGAGTCGCAGCCCCTCCCTCCGCAAGCGGAGGAGCAGGGGAGGGAGCTCCAGCGCACCACGGTCAACGGCGAAGACATCCCGATGGATTATCCCTCCGAGAATGCCTCGCCCGACGAAAAGCTCTGGTGGCAAGCACGCCACAGCCTCCAACAGGATCTAGTGATCTGGTTGGAGCCGGGGAGCGACTACGCCTGGCTCGCAGTGGAGCCACCCAATCGGATCACCGCACCTCTAGTCCTCCTCCAGCGACTGCCCCTAGCCAACAACCCCGAACCCGGCAACCCGTTCTAGTCCGTCCGCCTACGGTTCAAAAAGGATGCTGCCCCGAATGCGCCCGCTACGGTCGAGCCGTCCCACTCCGCACCCCCTGTCCCATCTGCACTAAACGCAATACCAACTAATCATGACGACTACTCTCCTCAGCACATCCTCAGCGTCCCCAGCGGTTACTCAAAACGGCGGAGTCAGCATCCGTGTCCATCCGTGTCCATCCGTGGTTAAAAAAACATCAGCCATCCACCTCGATGCCTCCCAACAGTCAGCCTTAGACCTAATCCGCTCTGGCAAAAACGTCTTCCTCTCAGGCCGAGCCGGCACCGGGAAATCGACTATCATCGGCGAGTATATCGGTTCCGCATTCAACCCCGTCGAGGTCACTGCCACAACTGGCATCGCCGCAATCAATCTGCAAGACGCCTTCCTCCACAAGACAGGTCTCATGCTCCGCGCTATGACGATCTACCGCTGGGCAGGCATCGGGATCGGCCCGAAAGTAGGGCAGTCCTTCGTCGATTTCTTCCGCGAACTTGAGTGTAATATGTTCCCTGCCCGCAGAGCAGCGTTCAACCGTATCCGAAAATCGGATACATTGTTGATCGACGAGGTTTCCATGCTTCCTGGTCGCATCCTCAATTATCTGGATTTTCACTGCCGCCAGATTCGCGGCGTCGAGCTTCCTTTCGGTGGCATTCAAGTCATCGCCGTGGGCGACTTTCTTCAACTGCCGCCCGTTGCCAAGACTGGCAACTACGACTGGGCCTTCCAGTCAGATGCATGGAAGGGCGCAGGCTTCGTTTCCGCATTCCTCGAGAAGATCCACCGCCAGGACGAGCCTGAGTTTATCAATGCGCTCAACGACTTCCGCGAAGGCCGCATCCGTGGTGCCACCGCGCAGACACTAGCCAAGCGCATCGCGCGTTTCCCCGATCGTAACATCACCCGCCTCATGACTCACAACACGCAGGTCAATAAGTGGAATACCTATTCCCTCGGCTGCATCGAGGATGAGGAGGAACGCGTTTTCGTGGCCGAGAGTGAAGGCCCGACCACTGAGGTCGAATTCATTCGCAAGAACATAATCACGCCATGGGAGCTGCGCTTGAAGAGGGGCGCCCGTGTCATGGTCACCCGTAACCTGTCGGACGGAGGTGAACTGATCGCCGCCAACGGAGCCACCGGCACCGTCGAAGACTTTGGCTTCGATGGCAGTATCGGCATCATCCTCGATGGCGGCCGCGATATTCAGATCACCAAGCACATCTTCCATTTCGATCCCATGCGTCCGGAGTCGGGTAAGCTCACGCAATACCCGCTTCGCTTGGCCTACGCCATGACCATCCATAAAAGCCAGGGCCTCACCCTCGACCGCGCCATGATCGACATCCGCGCCGCCCGCGAACCCGGCCAAGCCTACGTCGCACTCTCACGCCTCAAAGGTCTCTCCGGCCTCTATCTTAAAGACTGGATCAAAGGCATCTTCGTCTCCCAAGACGCCATCAATTTCTACCGCAACCTGGATTCCTAAAGCTGGAGGGCAATGCTCCGTCATTGCCGCCAATTCACCTATCACTTTCGCACCATCCATGACCACTCCCTCCCTAACCACCATCTTCCCAAAATGCGTAGGACTCTTCCCCAACGCATTCGCCCAAGAACCCGACGAGCAACCATCACTCGGCCAGATGCTCGAACGCATCCGCTCCGATGAGTGGATGGAGCCCATCTTGCTTCTCCGAAAGAGGCTAGAGCAGGGCTCTCGTAAGAAATACGACGAGAGCAAGCGATCGTTGGCAGCATTCACACTCTCGGCCAGTTGCCTCACTCGTGCGAAAGATGTGCCGCTCGATGCAAAGATGACCGGTCACTCTGGTTGGCTTCAGGCTGATCTCGATGCCAAGGACAATCCACAGCTCGCCGATCTCGATGAAGTCCGCCGCTTGTTGATGGACGACCCCCATATCGGCTTCGTCTTCGTTTCACCTTCAGGGCAGGGGCTCAAGGCAGGTGTCCGTATCGACGGCGACCGTCACAGCGAAGCCTTCTTCGCGGCAGAGGATTACTTCCTTCATAAATACGGCCTACAGATCGACCGCTCCACTAAAGACCCTTTACGCCTTTGTTTCGTCAGTTGGGATCCGGACCTCCAGTGGAAGGAGGCCGATCCGCTTCCCATTCCCGAGTCACAGCCGGCAGGTAGCACATCGAATAACTGGCAACCACCTGTCGAAACCACCGCCGAGGACATCCGTGAAATGCTGCAGCACGTCGCGCCGCGGCCTGCTTATGAGGATTGGCTTCGCATCGCGTCCGCCGTCTGGTCAGTCCTTCCGATGGCAGAGGGTTGCCAGGTCCTCGCCCAATGGTCGCCCGAGGAGAAGCCCGGAGAATACACCGAGAAGTGGAAGCATAAGCTCGATCATATCGGTATCGGCACGCTCGTTTTCTATGCCAAGCAGGGGGGCTTCGATGCACGCGCCGCTTCCCGCCGCAAGAACTGGGCAGGACGTATTCGTTTCGCCGATCCCACTGCGAGGGATGGACTCGAGACCTTCGAGGAAGATCCCGGCAAAGACGTCGCCCAGGTTGAGCTCACCCGTGAATTCGTCGAGGCCTGTTACCGCCAGAATCAACGCGGAGACGCGGCACTCATCGCCCGCATCTTCGAGAGTAAGAAACTCTACGACCACTACGGCAAAGTGTGGCGCACCTACAAAGACGGCATCTGGCAACGCGACGAGATGCAGGGCACACTCGTCGAAGCTTCCGACTCAGTCGCTGCCGCTTATCAAGAGCTGGCCGACACCATCCGCAAGGACATCGACGCCCATCCCGCACCCGATCCCAAGAAGGATCCACGCGTCGCTCAGGTGGCGGGGCTTGAGAAACGCATTCAGAAGATTCGCTCCATGGGTTACCTCTCCGGCTGCCTCACCTTTGCTGAGTCTATCTTAGGAACGGTTGCCACCGAGTTCGACCAGCACCCTGGCCTACTTGTCGTCAACAACGGCGTCCTCGATTTCGGTAACGGCGTCTTCCGCGAGCATCGTCCCGCCGATCGAGCCACCTACAAGACACCCTGCGATTTCAATCCCGATGCTGAGTGTCCGCGATGGACCCGCTTCCTCGAATTCTTTATGCAGGAGGATCAATCGCTCATCGACTACCTCGCACGTGCTGCCGGCTATTCACTCACCGGCTACGTCGATAAGGATGTCCTCTTCTTCCTCTACGGGAAGGGGGCCAATGGAAAGAGCACCTACACCAGCACCATGAAGATGCTCGCTGGCGATCTCATGACCACCGTCCCCATCGAAGCACTCATGGCCAAGGCTTCGGATAACAACTTCGACTATCGGAAGGCGCAGATGGAAGGGAAACGCATCGTCGTCTCCGATGAGATTCCCGAGGAGCGCCGCCTCAACGAGAGCAGCATCAAAAGCCTCGTCGGTGGCGACGACATCACCGCCCGCCGCCCCTATGAGAAACCCTACGTCTTCACACCCACCCACAAGCTCTGGCTCGTTGGCAACCACAAGCCCAAGATTGCGGGAACCGACCATGGCATCTGGAGGCGTGTCCATCTTATCCCCTGGCTCAACACCATGCCCGAAGATGAGCGCCGCCCACGCCACGAAATCCTCGCCGAGTTCCGCACCGAACTACCCGGCATCCTCAACTGGGCCATTCGTGGCTACATCGAGATGATCGACCAAGGCGGTCTCCAACCACCAGGGGCGGTTATTGAGGCCACCAAGGAATATCAAAAAGACTCCGATCAGTTCGCCCGCTTCATGGAGGAGCGTACCGAAAATCAGTGGGGGTTGACGACCAGCCTCACCAACCTCCGTGAGACTTATCAAGCATGGTGCCAAGACGAAGGCGAGGAGCCCCGCTATCAGTCCAACCAGAAGATTTCACACTACCTCCGTGACCAAGGCTGGGAGGTATCCCGTTCCGGGAACCGCAAAGAACGCCACGTCCTCGGGCTGCATATCCGCGACTATCAACTCACTGCATAGAGGGGATTCAACAAAAGCGCGGCCACATCGACCACTTTCACCCCCAAATCCCTGACTTTTACGTAAAAAAATTATTTAGAAATCATATATTACAGAGAAGTTAGCCAAATCCACCCACAAGTGGCCGCAGTGGCCGCAATTAAAATTCAACCACCAAACATACCATGCTCAAACACAACGACACCCAGCTCCTCTCCATCAAAGAACTCGCCTGGAGACTCAATCGCCACCCCAACTATGTCTACCTCATGAAGAAGGCGGGCTTCAAAATGCCGGGCTACCGCGCGACTGTCGAAGACGCCCTCGATTGGTTATATGCTCACCCCGACTGGCGCCGCAAACTCGACGCCAAAACATTCACCATCTAGAAACCAGGGGATGACCTCCACGCTGTCCCCACCTGGAGGGCAACGCTCCGTCGTTGCCACCGCATGGGAGGGATGACCTCCGCGTCGTCCGCATCACTCGCCCCATCAAGCCCCGCACTCGCTGCGCTCGTTTGGTCAATCCCTTCGCTCCACCGTCCGGGCTATAGCTGTCATGCGATCAGCAAAAGCAGATCCCCCGCCAGCAGCGCCCGGCCGGTTGTTCGTCGTGCCG
>Ga0209223_10002150_pt1 | contig 20220 bp, 22 predicted proteins | sample COG_06_FD_184750 | JGI IMG/M metagenome (GOLD analysis project Ga0209223, IMG submission 184750) | Pelagic Microbial community sample from North Sea - COGITO 998_met_06 (SPAdes) (version 2) | ecosystem: Environmental > Aquatic > Marine > Neritic zone/Coastal water | place: Helgoland, sampling...
TCTGCTACCGTAACATCAGGCGTAGCTAATTTTTCTGCAAATCTCTCAGAACGGTGTAGCCAAGAAATTGGTGTATCATCGCCCATCTTTTTGGTTAGCTCTATAGATGCTCTAGATATAGGAGCGATTGGGTCATCGTAAATTTCTGAACCTTCTACATAGGGAATATATTCGTCTAAGAGATTTACCATTAAACGTGCAATTCTTGTTTTTGCTTGTCCTCTTAGCCCAAGAAGATTAATATTATGTCTAGAAAGTATGGCGCGTTCTATTTCTGGAATAACACTTTTTTCGTAGCCATGAACACCTTGAAAAACATTGATTTTATTTTGAATATTATAAATTAGATTCTCTCTTAATTCGTCCTTAATACTTTTTTGTTTGTATTTGGCTTTTTTAAGCTCTGCTAATGTTTTAATTTTTTGATAATCCATTTTTTATTTTATTCTTTTTTTTCTGTTAGTCTCGTAATCTTCAAAAATCATTTCCCCAAGATTTTGTAAGCCAGTAAAGAAAGCCTTCCCTTTGTTGGCCTCTGTAAACTTTTTGACAAATTCCATCAAATATGGGTCTTGGGCAATCATAAATGTAGTGATTGGAATATGTAGTCTTCTTGCTTGCTGAGCCATTGCATAACATTGATTTGTTATATAAGGATCTAGTCCATTACTGTTCTTATAATACCTTCCGTCTTTAAGCCTTAAACAACTTGGTTTTCCATCTGTAATCATGAAAATTTGTTTATTGGTATTTCGTTTTCTTCTGAGCATGTCCATTGCTAAGCTTAAGCCTGCAACAGTATTGGTATGATAGGGACCAACTTTCAAATAAGGAAGATCTTTAATTGCAATGGGCCAAGCATCATTGCCAAAAACCAATATGTCAATACTGTCTTTTGGATACCTAGTTTTTATAAATTCAGATAAAGCCATTGCTACTTTTTTTGCAGGTGTAATTCTATCTTCACCATATAAAATCATGCTATGGCTAATGTCTACCATTAATACTGTACTCATTTGACTTTTATGGAAAGACTCTTCAATTACCAAGTCATTTTCACTAAGTTTAAAATCATTAATCCCATGGTTTATATGGGCATTTTTCAAAGATTCAGTTACTGAGATTTTTTCTATAGAATCTCCAAACTGAAAAGCTCTGAAGTCACCAGTATGTTCGTCTCCTTCGCCCTGTTTGTTGCTTTTATGGTTGCCAATTCCATTTTTTTTGATTTTTCCAAATATTTGATTTAATGCTTGTTGACGTATTGCTTGCTCTGTTTTGGCGGTTAAAGAAATATTTCCGTCACCATTACTATCAATTTCTTCTTTTATGTACCCTTTTTCTTTAAGTTCTTCAATAAAATCTTCAATGGTATAATCTTCATTGGTAAGACTGTACTCTTTATCCAATTCTTTTAGCCAGTTGATGGCTTCGTCAAAATCTCCCGATGTATGGGTAATTAGTTCCTTGAAAATATCAAAAAGCCTATCAAATGGAGATTGACTTTCTGCCTCAAATTTTTTAAATATAAATCCTTCTTTGCTTTTCATTTATTATTACTTATAAAACTATAATTTATTAGTTTATCCCCCTCAATTTTATGATTTTTTAAGGAATTATTTTAATAAAATTTATAGAGCTGTTTCAAACAAAAAGTTTAAAAAATGACTAAAAACACCAAAAATCTATCATTATTGACCAAAAAACATCCAAAAAAATAAAAAACAAGCATTTTTTTAGAATTTAATTTTTTTGCCATTTAAAGTAAATTCTTAATTAAAACAGTTTTTTCAAATTATTACTTAAATTCATGTAGATGAAAAATATTTTTGTTTTATTTCTATTGATTGGTCTTCAGTTTAAAAGTATTGTTTACGGCCAAGAAATTGATAAAAAGCTAGATTCATTAATTGAAGTTTGGAACAATAAAAAAAACGAAGATACAGCAAGGTTTATTGCAATCAATGATTTTATTTGGACCTATAGAAATATAGATGCTGACTCTTGTTTTCATTTTATAGACCTAATGTTTAATGAAGCAAGCTTAAAAAACAATGATAAATTTATAGCTCGTTCTTGGAGTTTAAGAGGAACTTTATGTAGAGTTAAAAGAAATGAAAAAAACGCTTTAATTTATTATCAAAAAGCAGCAGAGATATACTCCAAATATGGAGCACTTGAAGGAGTTGCCACCACAAATAACAATATTGCCCTTTTGTATCAATCCAATGGAATGAATGATGAGGCGTTAAATATTTTTATCGAAAATAAAAATATAGCCCTAAAGATGAACAATAAAGGATTACTGGAAGTTTCGCTTTTAAATATAGGCCAAACTTATTTTAACACTAATCAATATGATTCCTCCTTAATTTATTTAGACCAAGGTATAGAGCTTTGTAACGAGTTAAAAACAGAGATGTACGTAAAACATAAGTTCTGGGGCTTTTTATATAAAGGACATATTTTTAAAAATCAAAAAAATAAAGTTCAAGCAATTAAAACCTATGAAAAGTGTATCTCTATTGCTCAGTCATTAAATGATTTGGATGGATTAAGCTCTGTATATAATTCTTTAGGAAATTTGTTTTTTGAAGATGATGATTATGAACTTTCATTACAAAACTATTTAAAAGCCCAAAAATTTCAAAACGAGCTTTCAGGCCATACCAATCAATGGACTTTATACATGATTTATAAGAATTATAAAAACCTTAATCAATCTTTGCTGGCCCTTGAAAATATTGACAAGTATTTATCCGTTAGAGACTCACTTGAAAGTATGAAGTCCAATAATGAACTTTTAAAACTTAAACTAGACAAAGAGTTTACTTTGCTGAAAGAAATAGATAGCATCAAATATGCCAATGAAATTATTCTCAACCAAGCAGAAATAGAGTCAGGAAAACAAAGAAGAAATGGATTAATCATAATAGTAATAATTATACTTCTTTCTTTAGTTTTTCTATATAGTCAATTTAATAAAACAAGAAAACAAAAATCTGTTATTGAAAGCAAGCAAAAAGAAATTAAAGACAGTATTTCTTATGCTAAAAAAATTCAAGATGCTATTATGACCTCTAGTATATATATAGAGGACGTAATTCCTAAAAGCTTTATTTTCTTTCAACCTAAAGACGTTGTTTCTGGAGATTTTTATTGGGTTTATAAATCTGCTAAAAATGAAATATTTATTGCAGTAGCGGATTGTACAGGGCATGGTGTCCCGGGTGCTTTTATGAGCATGATAGGGAATTCTCTACTCAATGAAATTATTATTGAAAAAAAAATAGAAAATCCAGCAGAGGTGTTAAATTCTTTGAGAGAACAAATAATAAAATCTTTAAAACAAAATGATGAAGTATCAGAAACTAAAGATGGGATGGATATGTCACTTTGCAAATACAATCCTAAAACTAAAGCAGTAGAATTTGCTGGGGCTTATAATTCTTTAATACATGTTTCGCAAGACGAATTGGTGACAATAAAAGGGGATAGTCAACCAGTTTCAGTTCACTATGCTAAAAGTAAATCCTTTACTAAAAAAGAAATTAAAGTTAAGAAAGGAGATATGCTTTACTTATCCTCAGATGGATTTCAAGATCAATTTGGAGGGCTTAAAGACAAGAAATATATGGCATTAAAATTTAAAAGTTTCCTTAAAAAAATAAGTGTAAACACCTCCCAAGAACAGCTTTCTTTATTAAAAGACGAGTTTAATAGCTGGAAGGGAGATAGTGAGCAAATAGATGATGTTTGTGTAATGGGAATAAGAATAACCTAATAAAATTGAAAAAACATAAAAGAAAATTATTAATTGTATTTGCCTTTTGTTGTCTTATAGCATGTAGAAGAAGACCTCACGACTCAAGATTGCAAGGTGAGTGGACTACTACTCAAATAGAACAAGGAAGCGGAGCAGAAATTACAGCTTCAATTTTCTTTGTATATGATGGTGATATTTCCTATACAAGAGGCAATCTTTCTTGGTTTGGGAATTGGAATACTGACAGGGGTGTCTTAACAGTAAGTTTTGAAGATTCTACAATAAATGGTACTTATGATTACAAAGTAAAAAATCAGAATCAAAATACAACAGCTTCTAAGCCTTTTGATGAACTTGAACTAGCCCCAATTGAAATTCACGATTCTTTATTGGTTAATCAATTTTCAGGAACTTTTAATTCTATCTACTAAAGATAAATTAGTTTATAGAGTATTTGAAAAACCTCTTGTCCTCTTCTTTTCTAATTCTTTCAATCTTCAATCTTCCATTGTCATTTATAGTTCGAATCATAGAACTTCTTTTTGACTTTATAGAGTCAAAGCTTAAATGTGCAATCCCTAATAATTCATCTAACTCTTCTCTTTTAATAGTAGATCCTTTACTAACTAAAAGTCTTTTTTCAATTTCAAATGTGTTTTCGTCACCCGAATAACTATTTAAATTTATTTTTTTGATTAGTATAATAATTAAAATACTCAAAATTATAAATCCTATTGCATATGCTGATATTTTATACATTCTACTTTCTAAGATTCTATCATAGTATATCTCTTTCATAGGATAACTTTCATAAATACTTGATTCATTAATTATAACAGAGGTTAACTCATTGCTAGAATTTCTATAAAAAAGTGTACTATCCTTTAAGTAAACATAAGAATTGCCATCAATACAAGGAATGTCTTTTAATAAATTAGTAAAGAGTCTTTCACCAGATTTTTTATCAAAAATAGCGTAGATACAATTTTCCAAACTGCTGTTTTCATAAATTATATATCGATTAGATTCGCCAATAATATTTTTATTTCCAAATGTAAGATCGGGACTGTACATTGAACTAAATCCTCCAATTTCTGTAAATGAAAATGTTGTCATATCAATTTCTCCAAATAAAAAATTAAATTTTTTAGATTGATTATGGCCATTTAGAGAAAGTAAGACGTTTAACTTATTATTTATCAACCATGAGGATATTATTTTACTTGCATCAAAAGGGTAATTTTTAATTTCTATTTTAAACCACTCTCTATTTTTTATATTAAATTCTAAAAGTTTTGAACATGAAGCCCAAAGACCTTCCCCGCCAAATGAATATATTTTATTTTCATTATTGAATAAATATCTATTGAATGTACTTCCATGATAAATCCCCTTACTTATTTTCTCAACACTAATAGTACTACCCAATTTTATTTTGAATAGGTGAAGAGTTCCGTTGGGATTAAAATATGCTATTGAATCGTTCTGAAATCTTAAGTTTTTAAAAAAATCTTCTTCTAAATTTCTTGTAACTGTAGGATCATTAAACTCTTTTAGTTTAAAGATCACCTCCTTTAAGTCAATCTTTGGAGGATGTGTTTTTGAAAATCCTTGAAGGCTTAATACTAATAAGGAAAATATTAAATAGTATCTCATCTGAGTTTCATTTAACATAATGTAGTAAATGTTTTTTAAATCAGTTTCGATTTGCTTCATATATGCGTAGATAATAGGTGAATATACCTAAATTCACCTACTTTTAAGAGGCGATTTAAAAATTAACCTTTTCATAAATTCATAATATCATCTTTTCTTATCCCTTAAATGAGCAACAAAAAAAATCCTTTTTTATACAATATTGCTTTGCTAATTAGTTCTTTATTATTGATATTAGATATTATTTGCGTAGCTCTAGTTATTAATGTATAAGAGATTAATTTTTAATGGAAACAAATAACGAATTCCGTAGAAGTTATCAGGCTTGGAGAATGCTTGATCATTTTTTAGGAAAAGACCTTCCTGCTACAAGATACATCTCTAAACGCGACAGAATTCTAGAGTCATTTTTATCAGAAAAGAAAAATGAAATTACTGAAAATAATATTCAAAAAGTTGATCGCGTAAAGGATATTTCAGAGAAAAATTTAAAACAAAACTACATTAGTAAAGGCATCCCGGTAGTAATGGAAGGGAAGGCTAAGGATTGGAAATGCGTAAAACAATGGTCATTAGACTGGCTCTCTGCAAATTACTCCAAAGATGAAGTCGCTATTTTTGACCCTCTAAATTCCGGAAACGAATCGATTAATTACAAAGTAGAAAAAACAACTCTTAAGGATGTTATAGAATCTATAAAATCAGGTGACACAAATAAATATAGTCGATTCAATAGAATACTGTATGATCATCCTGAGCTAATTAATGATTTTGATTGGAAGTGGCTATATAAAATGAGAAACAACATATCTTCTGGGAAGACTTTTCAAGTATTTATCGGGGGAAAAGGATCTCAAACCTCTTTACACTGTGCAACTGAAAACAATCTTTTTACTCAGGTTTACGGTCAAAAACATTGGTATTTATACCCTCCAAACAATGATATTTTTTTAAACCCTCCCATTACAAAATCGCCCTATTTTTACAGTAAATTTAATCCTGAGAAACCTGATTTTAATAAATTTCCCACTGCAAGGTTTCTAACCACCTTTGAATGTATTTTAAGACCAGGAGATATTCTTTTTAATCCTCCACTATGGTGGCATCAGGTTAAAAACTTAAACCACTCTATAGGAGTTGGATTTAGGTGGTTTAACCCTTTTAACAGTATTAAAGCTAGCCTTGTAGGAACCTTAATGACCTTACTTTCTACCAACCCGCCAATTTGGACAGCCACTAAGCACCGTACTGACTTTGCAAGAATTTTTAAATATATGAACACAAAATCGAATTTAAATGACTGATCAATTTAGAAATATAACATTTCCACCTGAAAATGATGGATTTTTCGCAGAACTAAGAGAAGAAGTAAATGCTTATTTTAAAAAAAGCGGAAAGAGTATATACGGCAACACAAGTATGTATCTAAAAATAGCATGCCTATTCTTGGTATATGTTTTTGTTTTTTCAATTCCATTTATTTTTCCAGTTGAACCTTCGCATATCTTTTTATGTTATTCATTTTTAGGGATTTGGGGTGTTTTTTTAGGAGTAAACGTTGGCCATGACGCTGCTCATAATTCTCTTTTCAAAACTAAAAAGTACAACCAATGGTTTATGTACATTTTTGATTTTTTAGGATTAAGTTCCTTCAATTGGAAAAATAGACATGTTTCTGGTCACCATATATATTCCAATATTATGGAATACGATCCGGATATTCAGCAATCTGCTGTTGTCAAAATATTTCCTCAAGATAAAACTCGAAGCTTTCACAAATTTCAATGGATATATATGCCTCTGATATACGCAATTTTTATTCCAAGATGGGTTTTTTATCGCGACTTTAAAGACATTTTCTTTACAAGAATTGGTGGGTTTTATAACCGACCATACCCGATTCTTGAAATAGTAAAAATGCTTGCTTTCAAGGTTTTTTACATATTCTATATGGTTATTGTCCCTTATTGGTTTACAGAGCAAACTATTGTGGTATTTATAGCCTCATTTTTATTATTAATGGTTTGTTCTAGTTTGACAATAATTGTGATTTTGCTTACCACTCATATGCTCGAAGATTCTCATTTTCCTGATCCAGATGAAAATGGATTAATGCCCTACTCATGGTCTAAACATCAAGTTTTAACCACTAGCGACTATGCTACTGATAGCGGAATTATTACCCATCTTTTTGGGGGGTTTAATCACCATGTAATACACCACTTATTTCAACACATTTGTCATATTCACTATCCTGAACTTACTCTTATATTAAAAAAAGTAGCGAAGAAATACAACGTGCACTACCAGTCAAGAAAATATATTTTACCAGCCATGTATTCTCATTTTAAATTGCTTTACAATAATGGATTAAATATTAAACAAAGACCATTAGTTAAATGAAAAAAATTCTAATTACTGGAGCAACTGGTTTTTTGGGATCGAGGTTGGTAGAAAAAATGTCGACAATTAATGGATTGGAAATTCTTGCTACAGGAAGAACCCTAAAAACTCAGAATATCTCTAATAAATCAAATTTGGAATATATTTTAGGAAATCTTGAGGACACGAAGTTTATCGATAGTCTTACCAGCGGTATCGATACTATTATTCATACAGCTGCATTAAGCTCACAAATGGGGAACCCAAAAGACTTTCAAATAACCAATATTGAAGTAACAAAAAATTTGCTTAAAGCTGCAAAAGCTAAAAGGGTAAAAAAGTTTATATTCATAAGTTCGCCAAGTGTTTATTTTAGATTCAAACATCAGCTTGATTTAAAAGAAAGTGATATCCTTCCAAAGCCTATAAATTCCTATTCTTACTCGAAGAGAGAAGCAGAAAAATTAGTTGAATTGTCTGGAATTCCATATATAATTCTAAGACCAAGAGCCTTAATTGGTAGAGGCGATAAAGTTATAATGCCACGAATTCTTCGTGCTCATAGCGAAGGACGTTTAATGCGTATGGGGGACGAAACAAACCGCGTAGATATAACTCCAGTATCTAATGTGGTTGATGCGATTATTTTAGCTTTAGATGCAGAAAAAAAAGCGGTTAATCAAATATATAATATATCCAATGGGAGGCCTGAATTATTATGGCCAGTTTTAGATAAATTATTATCTCAGTTACAAGTCTCTCCCCCGACCAAAAAAATTTCATTAAGACTGGTATTGGTAATAGCAAAATTAATGGAATTACACGCAAAATGGATAAACGGCTATAGAGAGCCTGCATTAACAGTTTATGGTGTAGGAACATTAACAATGTCCTTTGGAATGGATATTAGTAAAGCTAAAAAATTACTTGGCTACCACCCAAAACAATCTGTTCAAGAGGCGCTTGATGAATTTGTAGAATGGTATAAATCTGAACAATTATGAATGATAATTATGTTTCAATTTCAATACGTACTGCAGGCCACTGTTTTGCCTATGCACATCATGTTACTAAAGGAGACAAAAAAAGAAAAATTCGTTTTGAGGCAACATGGGCTATAATTAAGCACCCATCTAGAGGAAATATACTATTTGATACAGGATATACTCAGAGGTTTCATACAGCTACTAATTACTTTCCAAATTCTATTTATGCTATGCTAACCAAAGTAGAAATAGATAGAAATCAAGAGGCTAAAATGCAAATAAATCCTGATGAGGTAAGTCATGTTCTTTTATCTCATCTGCATGCGGATCATGTGGGAGGACTTATAGACTTTCCAAATGCTAATTGTTGGGCGTCTAAAAAGTGTTTGGACCAATTCCAAAAAACACCAAAGTGGAGAGGATTTGCAAAGGGATTACTCCATGAATTATTTCCTGAAAAATGGATAAAAAATTGTAAAACTTTTGAATCATGTAATCCCAAGACTCATGAAATTTTAGGAAAAGGCTATGATTTATTTGGCGATAATAGCATTGTAATGTATCCTCTTGCTGGACATGCAGCAGGCCAATGTGGAGCTTTAGTTCAAACAAACAATGGTCCCGTTTTTTTGGTGGCAGATGCATTTTGGGATATGCGCGCCATTACTCACAAAATGGGACCTGACCCGATAGTAAGGTTGTTTTTTGATGATTGGAAAGCTTATAATTCTACACTTAATAGATTGAGAAAATTTCACAAAGAGTATCCAACAATACCTTTAGTAGCTACCCATTGTCCCAAAACAGTTGATATGATTCACTCACCCAAAACACTATGATGAATATTATTTTTAAGTTGGAAGTATTTAAAAGTATTTTGAAGCTATATTTTCAACGCATATCATTTGAGAGAAATCCAGAGAAACATCAACAAAAGATGTGGCAAAAAGTTCAAAAAAATGTTTTAACAGTTTCTCCTTTATACAAATCATTTTCTAAAAAAGATTTAATCGAATTCCCAGTCCAAGAAAAGAAAGAATTTATGAAAAACTTTAATGGGATTAATACTAAAGGAGTTGATATTAAACAAGCAATTGATGTAGCTACACGCTCTGAAAAAAGCAGGAACTTTTCTCCGACATTAAACGGATTAACAGTTGGACTTTCAACAGGGACGTCAGGAAATAAGGGATTGTTCATAGTTTCTAAACAAGAAAGAGCTATGTGGGTAGCGTTAATTTTACAACGAATAATTGGATGGAACTATAGGAAAAGAAAAATAGCTTTTTTTCTAAGGGCCAACAGCAATCTTTATACCTCGGTACAGTCTAAACTACTTGCTTTTAATTTTTTTGATCTACTAGATCCTTTGGACGAACACCTATCTCGAATCCATAAACTTCAACCAAATATTATTGTTGGACAACCAAGTCTACTTATTTTATTAGCCCAGGCCCAAAAGAAAGAGGAAATTAAACTCAACCCTGAACGAATAATATCAGTGGCAGAAGTATTGTCACCCAAAGACCAAGAAATTATAGAAAGAGTTTTCCAAATCAATGTTCAACAAGTATATCAATGTTCTGAAGGAATGTTTGGTCAAAGCTGTAAAAAAGGAAATATTCATCTTAATGAAGATGGGTTAATTATTGAAAAACAATGGATAGATAAAAAGCGATTTATACCAATTATTACAGATTTGAGGCGCAATGTACAACCAATAATTAGGTACAAAATGAACGATATTTTACATGCTACCGATTGTTCTTGCGGATCTAAGATGCAAGCAGTTTCAACTATCGAAGGAAGAATGGATGATTTGTTGATATTTCAGCAGGATAAGATTATTTTCCCAGACTTTATTAGGCGAGCAATTACAGGATCAAGCTCAGAGATTGACAATTACCAACTAATCCGAGTATCGGATCGAAAACTCAATATGTTTGTCAATCCAGAAAAATATTGGAATAAAGCTAAAGCTGCTGTTGTAGATGTGCTTAGCAAGCAAGGTGTTGATGATATTGATATAAATAAAATTATAAATATACGCCATGAAAAAGGCACTAAATTCAGAAGAATCCATGCTAAATATAATTAGACCTTGTAGAATTAGAAGTACTGGTATTTACCTTCCAAGAGCAGTCGAATCAAAAGAAATTGAAAAAAAGTATGGTTTGCCAATTGGTTGGAGCGAAAAACATAGTGGAGTGGCTAAACGTCACCATGTTTCTTATGAAGATGTAGGGGAAATGGGAGCCCAAGCAGCACATTCAGCTCTTGAAAATGCTGGACTATCTCTAAGTGACATTGATACATTTATCACTGCAGGGGCCAGTACGGATCAAATTATTCCATCACAGGTCGCTATGACTCTTGAGAAGATGAGAGGAGGAAACCAACTACGTTGTGAATCATTTCATGTTGATACTACATGTTTAAGTTTTGTAAACGCATTTAAATTAGCTGCTGACAAGTTACAGTTTGATGAAACAAAATATGTTCTAATAGTTGCTTCAGAAGTTTCAAGTGTTGGAATTGGACCAGAAAATTGGGAGACCTTGACTTTATTTGGAGATGGTGCTGCAGCTGTTGTTCTAGAAAAGTCAAAAGATGAAAAATCAGGGCTGGTAAACTTTAAACATCAAATGTATACAGAAGGAATACTTGCGGCAGAAATACCAGGTGGACACATTAGAAAATGGGTTAAGGATTATGTTTATGACCCCAAACTTCATCATTTTCAAATGGATAGTCGTAGGTTGCTAAGATTAACTTTAAAATATCTTCCAGATTTTATAAATGATTTTTTTAAATCTACTGGAACTTCGTGGCCAGAAGTAAACTGGACAGTTCCTCACCAAGCTTCTAAAACAGGGCTTAATATGATTCCAAAAATAGCGAATGTAAATCCAGATCAAGTAATAAATATATTACGTGAAACAGGGAATTGCATTTCGGCTTCTATCCCTATGGGTATCCATAAATTAATAAGTCAAGATAAATTGCAAAAGGGAGAAACACTTTTTATATGTGGAACTTCAGCAGGATTTTCTATAGGGTCTTTACTATATATCCATGGTTAGCCTTTTAACACAACTCTTTTCATTTAAAAGAGGAAGTATGCGTGCCATTCGTTTGCATAGATTGGTTCAAGTTTTATGGCTTTTACCATTATTTCTATTGCTATTAATTATAAATAATATTGCCCTTACCATAGACTGGATATTATTTCCAAGGTTTAAAAAACAAGTAATTAAAAATCCAATTTTTATTGCCTCTTTACCAAGAACAGGAACTACTAATCTACTTCACAGTTTAACAAGTATAGATTCTCCTTTTACCGCAATGAGCCTTTGGGAAATAATATTGGCCCCATCAATAATACAAAAGAAAATCTATCGATTCTTCTGGGATTATTCGCCATTTTTTTTAAAAAAAGTAGTCAAGAATTTTGATAAAATAATATTCAAAAAGTTAAATAATCTTCACAGGATTAGTTTCTTTAAAAAAGAGGAAGATGAAATGATAATGATGTGGGCATTAGCATCCGTATATATGAGCTTTTTTTATCCTGAATCTAACGTGATGCGAGATTTGTTTCGCTTTGAAATGGGAGACATTACTGTAAAAAGAAAGCATAGAATATTAAAGATATATTACCGAATGGTTCAAAGGCATCTTTATGCTTTTGGAGATGACACTACAAAGCGATTTTTATCAAAAAACCCATCAATGGCTGCAAGGATAGAAACCATATCCACCTATTTTCCAGATGCCAAAATAATTGTTATAGAACGAGATCCGTGTAATGTTTTTCCTTCCACAGAATCTTTGCAAAAGCTGTTATTTAATATTGCTACGGATGTCCCCATTTCAAATATGGAGAAAAAGGCTATTTACAAAATTCTAGAAGACTTTAGATTAAATCTTCAACTAACTCTGGTAAAGAAAAAAACTTTACCATTCAAAGTCATTCGATTTAACGACTTAATCAATAATAGAGAGTTAGTGCTTAAGGCTTTATTGAAATGGATGGATTGTGAAAATATTAAAATTCCAATATCTGGTAAAACAGTTCATAAAACAAAGGCTTTATATAAACCTTTAAATAGGAGCGAATTGACAAAAATTTTAAGAAATCCATGGCCAGCATGGCCTAAAGAAACTTATCTCAAAAACTGAAATAGGTAAGATTTTTTTTTGACTCACCGATTATCCAAAAACACTATTTTCTTAGAACCAATTATTAAATCTACTTTATAACTCGAAATCTACACTTCAAGCTGAGGGATTAGATAATTATGTAATAGATCATTGTAAAACAGAAGAATTAATTTAATGTCTTGGATTTCTTTAATTTTATTACAAATTATTTTCATTAGTTTTAGTATAAATTTTCTTAAAATTCATTGGCTCAATCTTACGATTATATAATAATTGGCGCAGGTTCTGCAGGATGCGTCCTAGCAAATCGTTTGTCTAAAGATCCTAATAATTCTGTTTTGTTATTGGAAGCAGGAGGCCCTGATTCTAATATGAATATTCATATTCCTGGGGCATATTTAAAGATTCATAAAAGCAAACAAGATTGGGGGTTTTGGTCCGAAGAACAAGCAAATGTTTTGAACCGAAAAATTTATTTACCAAGAGGAAAAGCTTTTGGAGGAAGTAGTTCTACCAACGCTATGGCATATGTCAGAGGAAATGCTTCAGATTATGATAGCTGGGCGGAATTAGGAAATTCTGGTTGGAGCTTCAAAGAACTTCTACCATACTTTAAACGCTCTGAAAATCATGCTCAGATTGATGATATGGATCAAGGATATCATGGGTCTAATGGCGAGCTAAATGTAACCATTCCAACTAAGTTTCAATCCGCTTATGTTAATAGTTTTATTTCGGCTTGTGCTGCAAATGGTATTCCTACAAATCCAGATTATAATGGGGTAAGTCAGCATGGTTCTAATTTAGTTCAAAGTACTATAAAGAATGGCAAACGCGATAGTGGGGCAACTGCCTTTTTAAAGCCTATTTTAAATAGAAAAAATCTTACTGCAATTTCATTTGCTCAGGTCGAGAAAATTATTTTTGAAGATAAAAAAGCTATAGCTGTTAAATACAGAAAAGGAAATAAATTAATCAAGGTAAATACTAAAAAAGAAATTATTCTTTCTGCTGGAGCTTTTCAATCCCCACAATTATTAATGCTTTCTGGAATTGGAGAAACCTTGGAGCTTAATAAACATGGAATTAGAACTATTCATGAGTTAAAAGGAGTTGGAAAAAATTTACAAGATCATTTATTTTTTCCTGTATGTGCACAAAGTAAAACTCAAGAAGGCATTAATCATTACATACCCTTATTAGAGCAACTAAAAGCTGCTTGGAATTATTTTGTTCACAGAAAAGGAGTTTTTTGTACAGGTCCCTTAGAGGGAATGGCTTTTTTCGATTTAAACCTAAAAGGCGGTAAAGTCAATTTTCAATTTCACTTTTCTCCAATTTGGTTAGGCAATAAATATGGTTATGATGCTTATGATCTATATGCATATCCAAGGACAGATGGCTTCACTATTTTACCTACATTGTTACATCCAAAAAGTAGAGGAACTGTTAGTCTATTTTCAGCAGATCCAAAAGCAGCTCCAAAAATTCAACCAAACTTTTTAACTGTAAAAGAAGATCTTGATAGTCTTGTTAAAGGAGCTAAATTAGCTTTTAAGATTATGGAAGATAATGCACTTAAAAAACATACTAAAGCAAATGGACTTCCTCATAACCGATCATCAGATGATATGATTATTGACCACATAAAGAAAACTTTAGAGACTGTTTATCACCCTGTTGGGACTTGTAAAATGGGCAACGATTCAATGGCTGTTGTTGATTCTAGCTTAAAAGTACATGGTCTTGAGAATCTTCGTGTTGTTGATGCATCCATTATGCCTAAAATTGTTTCTGGTAATACCAATGCACCGGTTTATATGATTGCTGAAAAAGCTGCTGATATGATTTTAAATATTGACAGTTAGATCTTTGAAATAAAAACAATATTTTGGGAAGGTAGCCTCAAATGTAGTCTCACCCCCCCCCTTGGCTCTTAAGGAGGTTATTAATGTACTCCCGCCGGAACTACTTTTATATTCTTTTTGATTTAGTGTGATTATCACTAATTACACACAAACACTCTGTTAATTTGTTGTATTTAGATATATTTAGTTGTAATAAACTATAAAAATGTTTGCACTAATGTTTGCACTATTGTATATTTAGTGAAAAATTACAATTATGGCATCATTAAGGTATAGCATTAAATCAGGTACTAATAAGATTTATCTATTGGTAAGTACTGGCAGAAAAGAGAACGGAGGATTTATTCTAAGAAAATCAATTAATCAAGTAATAGAGAATCCTAAAAACTGGAATAGTAAAAAGCAAGAGATTAAAATATCTCCTCAGGAACCAAATGCACAAAAAGTTAACACCTATATAAGTGAGCATAGAACTCAAGTGTTAAAAGGTATTCAGGAAATTGAAAAGAAAGAGGAAGGAGTTTTAATTCAAAAGAATGATGTTCTTGAAATAATTGATTCAATAAATGGTTCTGTTAGTAAGGTTAGAGAAATAAAGAAATTCAGTTTTACTTCACATCTTGAAGATTTTATTATTGCAATTAAATCTGGTAAAATCAAAAAGAAATCTCCTAAGATGCCTTATGAGAAAAATACTATTAAATCGTATGTTACTCTCTTAGGTAAGATTAAACAGTTCGAGAGTGAGTTATATCAACTAACACAATCTAATATATCACTACAATTTCAAGAGGATTTTATCGAATGGCACAGTGATTTTGAGAACTCTTATACAGATAAAATTCTGGATAAATTCTGCTCTTTTGTAGATAATTATTTAATCGGTAGATTATTGTTGAAATTTCCAAAGTACAATCCTAAAATGTGGAGTAATCAAACACATTCAGAATCTTTAAAAACATATTTAACTTTTCCAGAATTGCATAAGTTGTTAAATCTGGACATCAGCAGTAAACCTCAAGAATGGCACAATGTGAGAGATACATACTGCTTCAATGCATTTACTTGTGGAATGAGAGTTAATGATTTAAAGAAATTAACTAATGATAATATTCACACAAGATTAATAAGAGGAGAACAAAGAAAGGTTTTGATATTTACTCAGAATAAAACAAATGAACCAGTTAAAACACCAATACCAGAACCAGCACTTAAAATCATTGATAAACATAATGGCATACCTAAAATTGAAAGTGAGCAAAAAAGCAATGAGATACTAAAAAAACTTTCAAAAATGGCTGGATTTACAGAATATGTGTATTCAAAAGATAGCAAGAAGAAACAGAGAAAATATGAACTAATTACTAACCATTCTGCAAGAAGAAGCTATTGTACAAATGCTTGGGAAATGGGAATGGATTTACTTACAATTATGGCTAATAGTGGACACAAAACACCAGATATTTTACTCAATTATATTGATAGGAAACTTGAGAAAATGGTTGAAAAAACTTATGATTCTAAATACTTCAAGTTTGTAGATAATTTAGATGAATCTTTAAAAATGCAGGCAGTATGATATACGTAATTAAAAAGTTTGATGATAATGTGAGAGAGGAATTTGGAACAATAGATTCTGAGTTTCCAGAACATTGGAAGAAACAATCTGAATTGTATTTTGAAACTTTAGATGTTGAAGAGAAACAAAAGTTTATAAAACATTATCCTAATTATATTTCAAACGTATTTTCAAGGCATAAAAATTGGATTGATGCAGATGTTTTAAACGAGTGGAAAATCTACTTGGATAAAATTATAAAACCTGAATACTGGAATTTTGATTTAGTTATTAAAGATGATTCATTATTTAACAATCCAGATGCAGAACAGTTCTTTAGTTATTTAACTGATTCTTACAAACGAGAAGATGATTTAAAAGCAGTAACACTTTCATTCATATATCATAAGTTTAACGGCTCATATATTGATTCTAAGGAATCTTTATATGTTGAATACTGTAATGATAAGTTTAGTGGTTTAAAGTTCACTCAATTACAACAAAAAAGCAGATTTAGAAAAGATGAACCTGCCTATGATTCAGATACTGCAATTATTAGAAGAAATGTATTTAATAAAGCAGTTGAGAATTGGAATAATTTACACCCAGAAAAACAATTGAAATTTTATTAATTAGTTCTCTTTTAACTACTTTTTTACTCTGTTAGAGTGTTGAAAGTGCAAACATTGGTGTAAACATCAGCTCGGAAACACGTATTTTTTGGACATTTTGATAGGTACTAATTTTCCTAATAAATAAATTGAAATATTATCCTCTGTGATATATGCAGCTCTATTACAATGATAACCTACAGAAGATGCGATTATACACGCTTTTACACTATCATATACTGGAACACCAAAACAAACAGTATAATTCAAATAATGGCTATCTATGTAGCTTCTCAGCTCATCATCAATTTCAGGAGTGTTGAGGTAATTCTTTTTCATTAGTATTTAATACATTTTGTAATTCTGAAAATGATAATCTTTGAGTTTCTGAGATGTTTTCATTCTCCACTGCCTTTTGTTCTGGTATTACAAACTTTGCCATTCTGCACCTAAACTCCATTCTTCCTTTAACATCTAAATTGTTAAAATCATCTACAATACCTTGAGGATTAAAAATGATAGTACTAAGTATTTTTTTAGCTTCTGCAGTTTCTTTGTTTAGTGAACCTGCAGGCCTTCCAGTTGCTAATTTGTGGCCTTTTTGAAATGGCATAATATTTAAGTTTTGTTGTTGATGATTGCAAGATCAAAACCTTGTTTTGACTTGCTAAATAAAGAGAGAGAACCGCCTAAAGCTCTCTCTCCTACGGAAGAAGAACACCTGATTAAGATGTTTCGTTTATACCTCATTTAATATCTTAAATCTTTAATCCACCTATGGTTAGGCAGATATTTATTTTTTCTTACATCAAAATTCACAATATTTCTAAATGCTCTTGTTACTTCAAATGGATATGCTTTAACTCCTGCCTTTGATTCTATTTCTGAAATATTATTAATTAACTTTTCACATAAATCTAACCTCATTAATTCATCATCAGATTCTGCATATAGTGTGTAACTATCTATTGATGGTGAAACAGTATCTTTTACATTTTCGTAATCATTAATATTTTTCTTTAGTTCACTTAAATCAAACTCTAATAATTCTGCAAGTTTCTCAGCTCTTAAATTAAGTGTGTTTTGTTTCTTATACTTTAGTAATAAATTACTATAAAAGTTATCTAATACATTATTAAAAAACTCATCATTAAACTTACAACCAGGTATGAACTTTTTAATCTCTTTTTTAATGTTTTGTACTGCAGTTAATTTATTTGAATAAACTTCTAAATCTTGTGAAAATTTAGCTTCATCAACAAACACACTTTTTTTAACCATTTCATTTATCATAATCCTAACATTTTTCTTAATTGATTAAGTACTTTAGAATCTTCATTCTGTTTACTCAGTTTCTTCTTTTTACTTAATTGGTATTTATTATAATTATCTAAAAACTCTTTCTGTAATCTTCGATGTTTTTGTTGTTTAGTTTCTTGTTTTATTCCTTTGAATAATATTCTCATTTTAAATACTTTTTACCTTATATATATAACGTTTGAAAACCTTTACTGTTATATATTTTTTCATATTATTTTAATATATAATTCTCTCTGTTCTTCTTTTCTTTTTCTTCTTTTCTCTTTCTTCTCGTTCTTTCGTTGTTCTACTACAGTAAAACTCCTACCTCTGTAAATCATTAAAAAGGCAATGGTTCTTCTTGTTCTTTGTTATCATCTTGTTCTCCTTCAATGATGTATTCTTTATCTTGCCTATCCTTTCTTCCAGATTGTTTTTTAAAACCTTCCTTTCCTTTCTCATCTAATTCAACAATATTCTCATCAACATTTTTACTGAATAGCCACATATTTTTATCATCATTTTTATCAATTCTTGCTTTAATAAATCCATTTTGAATTAAGTAAGAAACAGTTTTTTTATTCAGTTTATATCTTTTAATAGCACTTTCAAAACTTAGAAATTTGTTCTGTTGAGCTAAATCAAAAATAATATCTTCAAGTGCTGTATGAGTCCACTGCACCATTCTTGGTTCTCTGGATAATTCTCCACCTAAATAATCATATAAATGCCTTTTCCTCCAGGTTGCAGTTTTTCTCTTGTAGTATACTTTCTCTTTCTCTCTCATTGTAATCTTGCTTTATAAAGTGCCTCAACATCTTCTGATTTAAAATAAACTCTGTGGCCAATCTTAACTGGATTTAGTATTCCATTATCTGCCCAGTTTGCAATGGTTTTTTTTGATTTAATGGTAAATCTTTTCATTATATCCTCTGTAGTGTATAAATCTTTTTTACCTATTGTTTTTAACTCATATAATATTTCACTTTTGAGTGAATCTATCTCATCGCTAAAAAGGTTTCTCAGTATTTGTAAATCTGTATTTTCTAATTTCATTTTTGTGTTTTTAATTATTAATAGCACAAATATTGCGAGATATAAAATCTATTTATGTATTGAAAATATACTTGAATGTATACTTGAATGTATACTTGAATTTTTATTACTTTTAGTTTAAAACTTACAAACTAAATACGAAACGTATTGGATAATATTTAAAAATTTTAAAATATAAGATTAAAAATGAGTGAGGTAAACAAAAAAATTAATACTCCATATAATTCGATTGTAGATTTTTCGGTTTATGATGAATCAAGCTTTGGATTGTTAATGGATAGAGCATTTATAATGAATAGAAAAATCAATTTTACTGTTGAAAGAATAAAAAATAGTTCTGAGTATTCACAGAAAAATTTTATTGAATGGGAAGCAATTAAAATTATTTTGAAAAAAGAATATATGGATGTTCAAAATTATAAAAAGGAAATATTAGCTACGGATATAGAATCTCTGGGAGTTTTAAAATATGAATTTGGAAATTTTGGAAGGGGGGAAGTAAATGCCATAGTCTCGTTTATTTCCAAAAAAGCAGATGAAAAATTAATTGATAAGTTATTTTATAATTTACAAAAAATGAAAATGGGAAGTTAAGTAAATCCTTTCCTAAATTATATACTGTCTTAGATATAAAGCATCATCTCCAGAATATAAGTCAAGTTTTTCTTACTATGGCTAACCTCCCTTTGCTTTATTAACTAAACCAACTAAGAAAAAAAAAGAGATGTTTGCACTAATGTTTGCACTATGTATGCATCTCTTATCTGTTAAGAGATACTCCCGCCGGGACTCGAACCCAGATCTACTGCTTAGGAGGCGGCTATTCTATCCAGTTGAACTATGGGAGTATTTTATCTAATTGTATTTCCCGCAT
>Ga0209223_10002154_pt1 | contig 20202 bp, 21 predicted proteins | sample COG_06_FD_184750 | JGI IMG/M metagenome (GOLD analysis project Ga0209223, IMG submission 184750) | Pelagic Microbial community sample from North Sea - COGITO 998_met_06 (SPAdes) (version 2) | ecosystem: Environmental > Aquatic > Marine > Neritic zone/Coastal water | place: Helgoland, sampling...
AGACCTTTCTCGGAAAGTTCCGAATCCTCTAAATTCATACGGGATCCCAGTTACGTTATATGTACTGTCCAGACACTGGGATCCAATCGGAACTTTCCGAGAAAGGTCTGCGGAATTTGAGATCGGGGGGAGATTTTCTGGGAGGCACCTGGACCCAGATGTGAGCCTCCAGGGTCCCCACACTAGATTGTAAAATAAATGTAAAATAATTAGGGTCGACCTAAGCCTGCTCTGTAAGACGCCTTTGTGAGAAGACACGTTTAAACACCACGCACACACACCAATGCTCGTCACTTTTACAATTCCAGACGGGGCCCACAACCCAGTGCCCTCAAAATGGACGCCAGAAGAGGTACTAGATGTGCTTAACTTTGGAGCCTTAATTGTCCAGCATGTTCAGCGGAACCGTCCTGTCGATGGTCGAGATAGTGGGCGTACTGAGATTCTCTCTGCTTTGAAAGGCATATTGGATCAACGTGTCGATGAGAAGGTTTCTGCAATGGCGATTGAGAAAGTTCGCGCCGAAGAAGCCACTGCCACCGCTCGTGTAGATGCAGATCGTGCTAATCAGGCAGCTGCCCTAGCATGGGCTGACAACGTGAGGCTTCGCGAATCGCATACAAAAGAGGTGGCAGATTTGCGTACGGTCCTCGTAGAGTCGCAGGCAGCAGTCCAACGGCTTACGATACCTGCAATCAAGGGAAGCGAAGCGGAGAAGAGCATCCAGGAAGCAGTCTCTGAACACGGGATGTACGCTTACGACACAAGCCAGGGGAAACACAACATACACTACCACGACCTCATAATGTCGACATATCCATTGGAGCAGCGAGAATGTGTCGTTTCTGGTTTCGTTTACGACCCGCCAAAGCACCCCGCAGCCGTTGGCACGGCTGTCCGTTGCTCAGTTGAAAGCAAATTTTACAATGCAGGGAGAGCAGTGCCAACACACGAGGTGGTGAAATTTGCTCGTATCCGTACGAGTATGTTGAACCTGAAGCTGGCAGAGTGCTTCCTGTTTGTTTCTAATACTAGACTCGCTGGCAGCACTCGCAAGATTTCATATGAATGGATTGTAGACGACGATGGCGTCCCTCATCTGACTTGCTACCTCACAGGGGACGTTGTGACGCGTTCTCTCATAGCTGACGTTTCGATTGGTGTATGCGGTTTGCAGAAACACGCAGAATTTGTGTTTTCCGTGCGCCGTTTGAATATAGGCGAAGCAAATACTGCACTGCAGGCTATATCATCAGGACTGATGGCTTCCCAGATCAAACAGATCCAACACTTGGAGACGTCGATGCGAAATTTAAACGCGATGCATACCTCTCTCAAACAACATCGCCTTGATATGGTCGAGGACCTGTTGTTTGCCACCTACAAGCTACGGAGCGTCATCGTTTCGACAGAGCCAACAGCCGCATGCGAGTCAGCACTCGACTCATTAATTGCGGGAGGGGTACGTAACCAGTCGTGTACTCTCATCAAGGACAAGCAGGAATACTTCAACGTACGAGAGGGATTGAAGCGTCGTTTGGGAGGAGCAGAGTTTGATTAACACAACTCCATCAGAGCGCACTGTTCTCAACGGCAGGTCGTGAGTGAAGAGATGGTTCTGAAAGATGGACGCCTGTGCTCTCCACAATAGCCAAGAACGGGGAGTGCTGATGGCGTTGTGTTGAGCAGATTTATTTTACAATCTAGTGTGGGGAGGGGAGAGGCTCACATCTGGGTCCAAGTGCCTCCCAGAAAATCTCCCCCCGATCTCAAAGTCCGCAGACCTTTCTCAGAAAGTTCCGAATCCTCTAAATCCGCACGGGATCCCAGTTACGTTATATGTACTGTCCAGACACTGGGATTCAATCGGAACTTTCCGAGAAATGTCTGCGGAATTTGAGATCGGGGGGAAATTTTCTGGGAGGCCTCTGGACCCAGAAGTGAGCCTCTCCCCTCCCCACACTAGATTGTAAAATAATTGTAAAATAAATTGGACCGACGTTCACTCCAATCAGCATGCTCAGACAGACCGGTCCGCTTGGTATACCAGCGTGCTCTAGCACAGACACTCCGTTACTGACATGAAGCTCCCACACCAACACCATCCCTAGTCGCTTTCGAACCGATGGAAGAATGTGTTGAAATACCACCGGGGCGAGCTGCCCCACACCCGTTCCAGTTCGTGTCTGAAATTGCAAAGAAGCCGAAATATGTTAGGAAACCGTGTCCTCATGGAAAACGCAAGTGTTATTGCAAGGAGCCTGGCTGTGGAGGTGCCAGCGTCTGTCCCTGTGGTAAGCCGCGCAACCAGTGCAAGGAGTGTGGAGGTGCCGGCATCTGTCCCTGTGGTAAGCGGCGCAGCCAGTGCAAGGAGTGTGGAGGTGCCAACATCTGTGACCATGGGCGGATTCGCAGTGTGTGCAAGGAGCCTGGCTGTGGAGGTGCCAGCATCTGTGACCATGGGCGGCAGCGCAGCAAGTGCAAGGAGCCTGGCTGTGGAGGTTCCAGCATCTGTCCCTGTGGGCGGCAACGCAGTGAGTGCTATCACTGCAACCCCAACTTCGCGCAGACCGCGGCAGGGTGCAGCAACCAATGCGGGACCACCCTCTCCACCAAGCGGAAGGTTAAGAACGGAGGAAACGGCTTCTGCTCTGGATGCGAGGTACTGCTGAAAACAGAGGCAGCTGATGCCGGAAGCGAACCACCACCACCCAACAAGCGGTGGGAGGATGTCGTTCTGGATGCTCTGATACCGAGAGTGGTGGACGAGCACGGCATGCAGAGGTCTTACGAAAGCCGGGATGACCATCGTCACATGCTGGGCTCGAACAAGCGAAGGCGACCTGGTGAGTGCGACACTGCGCACCAACGCCGTCCCGACCTGCTCTACGTCGTCCGCGAACCGGTGGACTCTCGAATGGTGGCTTTCCTCTCTGTGGAGGTGGACGAGGACAGCCACTGCGACCGAGACCCCATGTGCGAAGGGGGCAAGATAGACGAGACGTTTCAGTGCCTGGCACAACTTGCGCAGACGGAGGGTTGCTCTAAGGGCGCAGCTGCGAGGCACTACGCGGTGGCTCCATTTGGCCTCTTTCTCAAGTTCAATCCGAACGCTTGTGATATGGGTCTGTTCACTCTCGACCAGCGCATCGATGTGCTTGTGAGGCGATGCAACGCCTTCCTTAGCACGCCTGCCTCCTTTTTTGCTGATGCCGCCATTCGGGACGAGAAGAGGCTCCCTCAGGTGGAGACGATGTTCTACCACTCCAACCGCGGGAACAGTGCTGCCATTCTCGCACTGCTGGAGAAGAGCAATGGGAGCCACATCCGTTGGCTGGGAAACACGTGCTCTGTGTAAACGCGACTTGCCAACGCAAATAGAGAGTCTTGAGTTGAGTGGACACCAGTCCAAATTATTTTACATTTATTTTACAGTCTAGTGTGGGGAGGGGAGAGGCTCACTTCTAGGTCCAGGTGCCTCCCAGGAAATCTCCCCATAATCTTAGAGTCCGCAGACTTTTCTCGCAACATACCTCACGCCAGTTTAAATATTCTAATTCGGTGGCGAGAAGAGCCTTTGGCGCTCGGGAGAGCGTGCCGGGCGTCGTGGTTTGACATCCACATCCTCTACAACATCCAACGCTTCGAACGGAGGCGCACACACGCGGCGTGCCCATTTTGCCATACTGCTAACCAGCCCTAGAAGAATACCGAGCGCGAAGCCGAATATCGCTGCTATGGTGTTCACCGCGTGCATTGTCTGTGGTGTGAGTACGAGACTGTAAAAGGAACGCAACAGAGGTTTTCTGTGAAATAAATGTAAACTGATTTGGGTCAGCACAACTCCACCCGCACTCCCTGTTCTCGCATTTATTGTGTTTAGACACCCTTCCCCTTTCCAAAGACCAACTGACTGTGAGCGGCCACTTCTAATGACACCATGGAGTCCCTGGCTGCCTTTAGTGAGACACTCTCTCCTCGCCGCCAGCGGCAGTCACCCGGAATGGCATCTGGTCCAAAGTGGCCCTGTCCTGGGATAAGCTCGAAGAAGTTGCTGGCGTACGGGTTGTAGCGCCGGTGCGGGCCAATGAAGCACAGGGCGTTGTTTGCGGACCCCTGCGACATGTAGCTCTGTGACTGGAGAGCACGCTGGTCTTCTCCGTGGTGGATCATATCGAGTCCATACAACAATTTGTAGATGGTGTATCCAGCATCGCCTCCTGGGAAATGTTTCTGGTCCGAAGAGGCACTGACATCCCACGGCAACACCCTCTGGGAGATTGACATTACCTGGTCACGAGCTCCGCGGCTTTCCTCCTTATACGAGCTGACAAACGCCAGCATCGAAGCGTAATCAGCATTCTCGTCCTCGAAATTGAGCCGGCTCTCAATGGCATTCCTTACGACTTGTCCAAACTTCTCTGGACTTTCGAGAGGCCCACCGGGACCAAGGTCTACTGTACCTCCCTCGGGTGTACAGAAGAACTTTGTGTTCCCTCCAGCCGTGTACGCAGAGCACATAATATCACGCAGCACACAGACGTTCTGTGGCTTCGTGATCACAGACTTGGTGTGGCAGGTGTAGTGGCCTTCGATTGTCTTGACAGACGTGTTGGCCGAGAGCTGCATGTCTGCTGGCCCAAAGAGAGTGGCTCCCGTGTCCCGACCAGAGACGGCGGCAATCGCGCTCATCATCTGATGCTCGATGAACGGCCTCGCGATTGTCACGCAGATAGGCAACCACGCGCCTGCCTTAACGAGAGTGAGGAAGGCTTGTCTCACTTTGGCAATACCCGCAGTAATCATGTCGCCTTTAGTCTGCATTAGGGTTGTGTATGCTGTCTGCTCTGTTGCCCCGAATGCTTTAGCATCGGGGTGGGCAGCTAGGAATATAGCTTGATCAGTTGACGTCATCAACTGGTTGATGAGAGATTTCGTGAAGGTAGTGTTTTGCCTTGCGTTTTCCCAGTCCAGAAGCTCCAAAAGCTCTCTTGTTGTGAGGCCACCAACAGCCGCATTGAAGGCCTGTTCAAATTCGATGTGCTTGATCTGGTCCGCTTCCTCGTCGTAGACCATGATGTCCATGTAAGCGCCCGGAAGTCGCTTTTCGGAGTCCCACACGGGCGGAGGGAGCATCTTGTAGAACTCGCCAACCTGTGAGGATCTTTGGAGCAACTGGACGTTATCCGAATCGTCGTTGACCTCGTATGGCGAGGAGGTGAAGATACCCAACCCCCGGAAGTTGCGGGCCTCATAGCCCGCAGTGCCTTCCTCAAATCGTGTTACAGCGAGGTTGCCTCCGTCAATGTACTTGATCTTTTCTTCTGGTGCCGTGGCCATGTATAGGAGCAGCTGTGGAGGGACAATTAGCATGTTCGGCGTGACCTGGTAACGGCCCATTCGTGCTTTGACCTCCTCAACCGCGCGATCAAGACCAAGTCCATCCTTCTGGACAACGCCATACATCAAGATCTCATGGGCCATCGCATTCCTGATAGCTCTCTTGGGCCGCAGCCCCTTGGTCATATCGTATTTGAAGTCGTAGTTGGTGCACGTCAAGTACGCAAACAGAGCATCGAAGTTACTGCGTCGGGGTGCGAACCATAGTGAGGCTGCGGCTGTTACGGGAAGCGAGGCACCAGGCGGGCTTCAGGTCGTGTGCTCACCAGGTCTCTTGGACGCAATACCGAATTGAGGTGAGTTGGTCTCGGAAGTGTTGTCGGCCAGCGTCCGTCCTGCGACGTCCACACGCGTCCAGTAAGTGTTGCTTAGCTCTTCTTCAACATGTGGTGGGAAGGTTCGGATCTCTATTTGGTCACGCGTAAAAGTCAGATTCGATTGTGAGGCCGATCCCCCGACGAACCACGCGGTCGCGGTGGCGTCTCCGCAAGGAGGTTTGCATCCGTGAAACGCCCTCATACTGCGTGGAGCAGAAATCAGTTTACAGTTATTTGACAGTCAGTAAGTGAGTGAGTGAGTGTCTAGGAGCATACCGGCACACGCTGCAAAAGTCGCATGTCGAAGCGCAGCTCATCCCACTCGACAGTGGTGCCCTCAATCTTCACAAAGGGGAGTGCGACGGAAGTCTGCCACTCTTGCGGCTGTTGCAGGATCAGACTGTTCAGGGTCTCACGGATTTTCCTGCGGGGTGAAGCGATCTGGAGTGGAGCCTGGAGTGGAGTCTGGAGCGGAGCTGGGAGTGTGTGGTTCGTAGTGCGCGGAAACGGACGTGTTTTGCCCATAGTAAGCATCTGGGAAGTGGTAGGTCATCGCATGATGTTCGGAATAGTCGCGCAACTTCTCTGGCGCCACCGGATCTCCAAAGAAGAAGCGGAGGTTGTCGAGCGTGTCTGTTCTGGAATGTCCAATCGTCGCTGGTGCAACTTGGGCCATTGTTATACCTCGTTGATTTCTGTGTTCGTTCCACGCACTAGAGCGCTGTTACTGTGTGTTGCTTATGAGTGTCATATTGTGTTAGTGGATGCTTTAGCGGTGAGGTGAGCTGTTCAGGAGCGTATGTAAGCTGCTGACTTGAGTTCCAGCATGCCCCGGGGCAACTATCAATGCAGCGGAACCAAAGAACATATGGTATTATGACAATATTGTTGTGACAACTGGAAAGTGGAGTAAAGTTATATTTACATAATTTAAACCAGCTCGGCACCAGGTACAGAGATTGGATTGGATAACCGCTTATGGTCCCGAAAGGTTGTTTTCTGATGATAAGTTCACTGTTGAGCTGGGACCATCGCCTGTTGTCAGGGCAGACTGTGAGTACGTTGGCACGAACCGGGAAACAGGAATGACAAAAACTGAACTCCTTAAGTTATTATATCAGGAGTCTGCCACTCTCCGCGTAATTACTAAGTCACAGGGGTTGCGCGAGAAAGCCCTGGCGAAGATGCACGCGAACGCCCTGGCGACGAAGCAGTAGGTTGATGACTTCATCCAACCTGCTTACGACATCAGAAAAACCCTCGCTCTCTGGCTGTGCAAAGTGACAGCAGTGTCACTCGTATATCGTCCAGTGCGTTGTGGAGACGAGCCCATGTGGGTGGTGTTCCCATCATGTATTCGTATAATTCACTGTTTTTGAATTGCTTGTGTCGCCCATTTTTTGTTTTGAGTGTCGATAAGTTCGAACTAGATCGCATCGTGCACTTGATGTCAGCGTCATTCAGCCGTATTCTTAATCCTAGCTGCTCTGCCGTGAAGTTAAACGCTCGGACGTCAAACTTAGAGTTGTGTGCAAACACCTCTCCTCCCGAGTCGACGGTCGACCGGACGAGTTCATGAAACTCGACGAGTACTGGGATAGGCTCGTTCCCGGCATCACTTCTAGCAGCAGTGATGCCATGGATAGCTACCGCTTTCCTCGACATTGCGATTCGTGGCGGGCGTCTCAGTATCACATCGCGCTCTGAAAGGTCACCCTCTTCCACAACGGCGTACGCGAGTTGTATGATGGCGGGCTGTGACAAGCCGCACGTTTCCGTGTCGAAGACAACGAGCTTGTGCTTGAATACCCCCGCGTTGACTGACGGGCGGGTGGACCTCGGGGGCGTGTGGGTTCTACCCTGCATCTCCGCCAGGAGTTGCGGTGGTAGCTGCAGAGGGGGTGGCATTTCCACACGAGTCTGCGTTGGCGATGGAGGTGGCGCAAGAACGTGGTGGCAAGTTAGGCCCAGCAAATAGAAATCGCGTGGGGTTATCTCTCTTGGTGTGTGGAGAGTGGGTTCTGCCATCGCTAACCAACGGAGGTTCTTTCTTACACACAAACAGATCAACCCAAATAAGATGCTGCGCGAATTCTTCCATTCGGCCACCACAGAGACACGCACCTGGGCATGGCTCGGGCTATTAGTCTTTGTATTGCATTCCCTGTTCGGAGCAATCCTGAAGTTCAGGCTGAACGGGTGGTTCGAGTTGTTTTACGACCAATTACAAGCGGCGGCACCGAGCGGTGCGTGTGTGGGAAACCAGACTTCATGTCCGCTCACATCCCTCGAAGGTGAGCGAGCGGCCGTGACGAGATTGCTCGTAGACTTCGCGCTGATCGTTTCGCCGGCAGTTGTGGTAGATCCACTAGGCAAATGGGTCGCCTCTATGTGGCGATTGCGATGGAGGTTGGCACTGGTGGAATCTTACTTGTCTCACTACGACACTACGACACCTCCAATAGAAGGTGCGAGCCAGCGAATACACGAAGACACAGCGCGCTTCGAGGTGGGACTGTACAGCTGCTTAACCGTCGTCCTGGACAGCGTGTTCACACTGATAGTCTTCACCCCGATACTGCTCCAAATCGGAACCACTGTGCAACTGCCAGGCTGGAACTGGAGCCCTTGGCTTTTCTCGATCGCAGCCACCGCTGCTGTGATGGGGCTCGCGATCTCCATTGCAGTTGGGCATCGACTTGTGGGACTCGAAGTCAACAATCAGCGCATTGAAGCTGACTTGAGAACGCGACTGGTACTCATGGAGACGACGCCCGACTCAGAGACGACCACAACCCACGAGGCTTGCGAACCTCCACAGCTACCGCTCTTCGAACCAGTCTTGAGCAGACTGGTGGATAATTACAAGCGCTTGTTCGCCAACTTTGCCGCATTCAATGTGTGGATCGGCACCTATCAACAGACACTAGTGCTTCTGCCGTACGTACTCTGTGCGCCATTGATGTTTGCAGACGCACCGGCAGATCGGATCTCCCTAGGATTGTTGGTGAAGATCACAAACGCATTCGGAAAAGTCTTTGGTGCGATGGCGGTCGTGGCATCAAATTGGAGCTCAATCAACGAGTTTAGATCAACAGTCCGACGCCTGGCCGAGTTCGAACGTGCCACCTACGGCCGAACAAGCTACGACCCGTGTCGTGTCGTGAAACCTTTATGCAACAGCAGTCCGGATCACAAAGTCCGCAAAGCCAAAGCGCGCAAGGTCCGTTCGCGCCACCGCGAAGCACACGTGGAGTTGTGCGAGTCGTCGTCGCCCGACGCAGATAAGGCTTGCGGCGCGTGAGTGTATTGCATGCGTCATGAAGAACCAGCGTGATGGTACCCAGTATGCGTGTATTACTGTCTTGCAAGGTGTGTCAATCGGAGCACCTGTGCCAACTCAAACATCTGCTCGCGGTCCTAAAGTGACATCGAATGTGCTAAAGTGGGTTGGAGTAGGGTGTGTCTGTTTGGCCTCGCTGGGTGGGATCATCGCACTGGTAATAGTACTAACAAACTCTTCCGACAATAACGAATGCGTTCTAGACACCTCGTCGAATACGACTGGTTTCCTTATCACGGATGCATGTACGCTCTACACCCGCTCCGCTGCGGCGACAACTGGTCGGCGATTAAACGTGGGAGGACCGACGAGAAGCCCATTCGTCTCTGACGTATACCGATCATTTGAAAACACACCGGACCAGTCGAACTGGAACACAGATCGGGCTGCATTCTGGTTCAGTGAGACTTCTTCAGTCAGCCACAACGTGATGCCAAAAGATGAGTTTTCCGAAGGCGGTCCGTTTTCTAATTGCTCATACAGAGAACCGGTAAAAGGTTGTCCACTCTTCTACGAGATTGGTGAGGAGCTCGTTAATGCAGCTGGCGAAAAAGAGATCTATATCACTTCAATCGAAAACGCAGAGAAAGAGCACCTACAGGACAAGATTAAGGAGCGCGTCTTCAGCATGGAGGCTGCTGTCTGGGAAGACCCAGAGCTGGCTTTGTGGGGGACGCCCCCGAACCAGATAACACCGGATTGCAGCGATTATGTGGCAGGCTACAACTCTTCTATAGAAGAGCACAGGTACCGTTGCACACTTGCAATAGATCAAGACGGCAACCGATTCGTCGACGTTAAGGCAGTGAAGTGGCTACGCCATGTGCTCGACGATGCTGACGACGTCGAAGTAATGACAATCCACATCACTGGACAGGGTAAATGTGATGCCGGAAAGTTCAGAGTGTTATCAAGGGATACATACCAGGTCACCTACATTCAGTTATTGGCGGCACTATACACGAAGTACGAACTTGGAATACGGGACATAAAGCAGGTGCCTGATATCGAGGTACGTTACAGGGCACGAACACCAGGAGAATTGAAGTCTGTGCATAACATCCCATGCAAGTCACTCAGCGAGATTACACTAACCAGGATCGTGAACGGAACCAAACGCGTTTCGACTGCAATCGACCCCGACTCTTAAATATACCGCCCAAAGAAAAATTATAAATATGTCAGCTCAGAGCGCACTGTTCTCAACCATTGCGGAGAGCACAGGCATCCCCTCATCAGAACCATCTCTCCACTGCACCAACGGCAGGTCCTGCGTGGTGTGGGTGCCAGTCCAAATTATTTTACATTTATTTTACAGTCTAGTGTGGGGAGGGGAGAGGCTCACTTCTGACCTGAGAGGCCTCCCAGAAAATCTCCCCATAATCTCAAAGTCCGCAGACCTTTCTTGGAAAGTTCCGAATACTATCTAAATCCGCATGGGATCACAGTTACGTTATATGTACTATCCAGACACCGGGATCTAATATGAACTTTCCGAGAAAGGTCTGCGGACTTTGAGATTGTGGGGAGATTTCCTGGGAGGCCTCTCAGCTCAGAAGTGAGCCTCTCCCCTCCCCACACTAGATTGTAAAATAAATGTAAAATAATTTGGGTTGACCCGAGCCTCACTCAGCATGCTCAGACAGACCGGTCCGCTTGGTATACCAGCATGCTCTAGCACAGACACTCCGTTCCTGTGAAGGAATTATTTTACAGTCTAGTGTGGGGAACCTGGAGGGTCACTCAGAGGTCGGTGTGTACTTAGCCTCTTTTTGCGTTCCTAATTAGGAACATTCGAATTCCGCAACCGACTAATTTAGACATGGATTGCGGAATTTGATCACGTGATTCCTACTTAAGGCCAGATTACTTATGAACCGGCTAATTTACATATGAATATGGGATTGCGGAATTTATTGTTCCTAATTAGGAACACAAAAAGAGGCTAAGTACACACCGACCTCTGAGTGACCCTCTGGGGTCCCCACACTAGATTGTAAAATAATTGTAAAATAATTGAGCAACGGGAGCCACCTCCGCTGGCTGGGAAACACGTGCTCTGCCTAAACTCAGATATGTTGTGTTCTCAAAATCCTCACACCTCAGTGCTCCCAGTCGATATCCTCTGTGACATATTGAAGTTATTCCAGGTCGCTTACCTGGTGCATCTCAAAACTGTGAGCTTGGAATGGGCATCAGCGGTTCGGAGGGCACTGCGCAACAAACCCAACAGGCTCGAAATGACTCTTATTCCAACAGGGGTTTGTCGGTATGAATCCGCGCAGGAAGCGTTCCGATCGCTACGCGCCGGGCGTCGGTTGGACAGGAGGCTTGTGACAAAGAAATGCAGAATGATAGCAAACACATACGACATCAAGCTTCATAGCTGTAATGCCGAATATGCCCTTTTTGGTCTCTTCGATAAATTCAAAATCTTCGAGAGGCCCGTTCGTGTGCTCCAACTGGATGACACGGACAAAATAATTGTGTTTTCGGATGTTAACTGCGTCCACGACGGCTCCATATACCGATTCGCACAGCGGTGTGTTCTCAGCGGAGTTTCAGCGTGTGCTTTCGAAAAGGAGTATCCAGGGTTGGATCCCAGTCGCAGCTACAACGCCCCGCTTGGGACGAAGATGATCTGCAAGGGGCGCACCTATTTTTGTAGGGGGCGCATCGCGGGGGTGGTGGTGTGACACTGCCAGATCTTGGAACCGATTTATGTTACGACAATTGTACACTCTAGTGTGGGAAGGGGAGAGGCCCACTTCTGGGTCCAGGCTTCACCTCTTCAGAACAATCTCTCTTCTGCACCGACTACAGGCCCTGCGTAGTGTGGATGTCGGTCCAAATTATTTTACATTTATTTTGCAATCTAGTGTGGGGAGGGGAGAGGCTCACTTCTGGGTCTAGGTGCCTCCCAGAAAATCTCCCCCCGATCTCAAATTCCGCAGACATTTCTAGGAAAGTTCTGAATCCTCTAACTACGCATGGGATCCCAGTTACGTTGTTGTCTAGGGTGCGCACCCTCCACACGTCACCGGACATCTATCAATGACGTAAGTATCCTTACAGAATCCTCCCGATTGCCAAAACTCGCATGAACGTTGAGATCCATCCCAAGTAATTCTAAAAGGCCCTTCATCTTGACAAGGCGATGGAGATGGTGCAGGTGGTGGAGGTGGTGGAGGTGGGGAGCTGTGTGAAACTAGCACACCAAGCGGGTCGGTATTGTCGAAGTGGAGGAGAATTGCATCCTCGTCAATGTTGGATGCATCAACAGACCCCCCATTGGGGGTAAGGTCATTGGTAGGCAAGGTGATAGCTTGGCCCCATTGGAAGTTGGGACGCAACGCGAGCAAGCCATTGGTTGAATTTCCGTAAACACCAATCCCCGCGCTTGTTTCTCCGTCTAAAAAATCGAAGCGCATTCTCGTCTCCGCTCCGATGCCGTCGGGCACATATGCCAATCCTTTATAGCACCTGGTTCCAGTGTGCGAATACGGTGCATTCTCATTCAAGCTGTAGAATAGCCGGAACATTTGGTTTAACGGACCTCGGTGACTTGTGGCATACCAATGGTTGTACGCTGCCTGGAATGCAGCATCGAAAACATCGTACAGATTCTGGCTGTCCCAAACCTCTACATTTACAGCGAGAGCCATAGGTGTCGTACTGTCCCTAAACAGTAAGCGCTTGTCCCATGCATACATCTGATGAGAGCCGTTCCGGATACCCTGGTCCAGTGTAAAGAAATCTTCTTCCAGTTGTGATTTTATATAGTCACTGTCATGCCATAAATTAGAGTATATGACATTAACAGCGACATACTTCAGTGTCATGCCCGGTGGTGTGGTGGTAGTGTTGACGCAGCAACCAATGCGGCCAAAGTGCAGCAGCTTAGCTACAGCGCAAGTGCTCGTCAATGAACCGTCAGTGCAATCACAATTGTCCTGGAACGCCAACTTTTCCTGGTCGCACAGACTTTGGTCCTCACTTGAGATCCGCGCTACAGGATTTCCTGGGGCGGAAAGTTCCTGAAGGTTCGCCTCTAGCTGTTCTTTTGTGTGGTATTTAAGACACGATGCTGTGCATATCACCGATACTAGTAGCCACGTCCGCATTCACACACCAAGCGTCACGTGCCCGGTATTCTCTTTACAGTGTGCATAACGAATGCTTATCTTGATGCTTGATCATCAACAAACCACTACAGGCCCTGCGTGATGTGGATGCCAGTCCAAATTATTTTACATTTATTTTACAGTCTAGTGTGGGGAGGGGAGAGGCTCACTTCTGAGCTGAGAGGCCTCCCAGAAAATCTCTCAAGCAGATGCTGCAGGATTGATATAACGTAACTGTGATCCGTGCGGATTTAGAGGATTCAGAACTTTCCGAGAAAGGTCTGCGGACTTTGAGATTGTGGGGAGATTTTCGGGGAGGCACCTGGACCCAGAAGTGAGCCTCTCCCCTCCCCACACTAGACTGTAAAATAAATGTAAAATAAATTGGGTCGACCCGAGCCTCACTCAGGATGCTCAGACAGACTGGCCCCCGTGGTATACCAAGACACGCGGTCGACGTGATTTCCTGATCTCTGTTCCAAGTAAATTATCCATGTACGAATTCCGTTTGGCGTTCCTTGTGGTACCGGCCAGCCCCCTGCTGCCTAATCTCTTGGGGCACATGCAGTTCTCATTCGAACACGTGGCGTGTTGCCACTCGTGCTGCACAAGACGAGCAACTGCTGCTCTAGTGTGATATTTCTCATCGCTCAGAACATGTCGTACGTCCGAAGCCACGCCACACTTGGCACACCCCGTAGGCATAGGCAGCGCTTGGTTGGGGACTAACTCCCCACCTCCGCCGCCTTGCTGTAAAGGTTTTGCCACTCGTGCATCATCAGGTACACACGCATCCCATAGAGGAGAGACTGCGTTGTAAAATAGCTCCCTCTCTTTTCGGTAGTCCTCGTACTCGTTGAGTCGTTCGAAATCGGAGTACTGTTCGCAAAGATCCAGCAACCGACGTGCAGATTTCAGTGCCTCGATCCACTCTTCGTTGTGCTCACAGCGCGACGATGTTTTGTCAGGATGGAGGCGAAGCCAGAACTGTTTAAGCACCCTGCGGTCGTCAGAGCCAAACCGCAGACAGATTAGTTCTTTCATACGAGCTGGATCCAGGTCTTCGGCGTTGAATATCAGATTTCGCATACGGAGATAATCTCGATTTCGCTCTTCACCGCCCTCATCGCGTCTCGTTCTGAGGACCTCATACATCAGCGATCGTGCCATGGTGTTAGTTCCACGAACACTGTGTTGTGTTAACGACTCGCTAGCCGTGGCAGCCACTCTCTCGCGACAACTGTTTGAAAGACGACCAGTCTTTAACGCAAAATGGCCGATGCTGCGCCCGCTCCTACTGGGTCAGCCGGGTTAGCGCTTACCAAGGAAATGTTGGCTGAATTAACTCGCCAGGGAAATCAGAGTCGTCACTATGAGGCGGAGATAGCAAAGGTTTATCAAAACCTGAGCAGGTTCGCTGACGAGGCGTACCAGGCACAGAAAGACGTGAACCAGACACAGAAAGAGGCACAGATAGAGGTGAAACAGGCACTGGAAGAGAAACATGATGCGAAAATGAAGGCTAAGGATCTTGAGTGTGAGGTCAAAGAGCTGCGACAGCGACTTGAACACGGGGGGGAGAAAACCACGACGAAACGGACTCGTGAAGGGGATGGTGTGCAAAGGCACAGCAACGGGCGAACATATGATGGGAAAACGCTTTGGCCAGTGGATGCTACTGCGGAGTACAAGAAGCGCAAGGTTCAACATGTGCTGTCGCACGGCGAGGGAATAAACATTGTCGGCTACAAAAAATGCCTGGATGTCCTCTTGACTGATCCATCCGATATTGCTTATCACGTCAACGAAATGCCACGCTTAAACGTAGCTCGACTAAACCAACTCAATGAAATTTTGGCAGAACAACGAATCGCCCCTGGTTCCTAGAGTGTGCAATATTGAATTTAAACTTTGATAATTTTACATTTATTTTACAGTCTAGTGTGGGGAGGGGAGAGGCTCACTTCTGACCTGAGAGGCCTCCCAGAAAATCTCCCCATAATCTCAAAGTCCGCAGACCTTTCTTGGAAAGTTCCGAATCCTATCTAAATCCGCACGGGGTCACAGTTACATTATATGTACTAAATCCATTGTGAACTTAGCGATGAACTTACTAAAGTACGCACTTTATCCAAATGACAGTTACGTTATATGTACTGAACAGACATCAGGATCCAATCGGAATAAAATGATCCTGATTTTGATTGTCACAACCCAAGCACTCACAAAAACCATGTCTCATATTCTCGCGACTTCACTTGCACTTGACAATGACGGCAGTGAAGGTAGCGACGCCAGCGAAGAAACCACGCTTGCCATTTCAGAAGGAACGCCCTGTGCGACTCAACAACGGGGTGGTGACAGCCGTGTCGACATTTTCAAAAGGAGCTTTGATGTATTTCTGCACGAGTCCGAAACAGAGACTGCAGCGTCTGCCCTGACTATCGCGCGGCTGGAGGAAGACAACGCTGTTCAGGTGGAGACGATCGCAACGCAAGCGGAGACGATCGCGCGGCTAGAGGAAGACAACGACCGCCTGGAAGCTTGCGTGGAAGATACTGCAAAATACGAGAAACGAGCGCAGTTGAAGAGGAAACAAGACAAAGAAAAATACGAAGAGATCGCAATGGCTGAGGTCATAAAGCAAGAGGCGGAATTGGCAGAGGCCACCGAAGAGAACATTCTTCTAAAGAAGGAGTTGGCTGAGTCCACCGAGAAGACCACTCTTCTGGAGGAGGAGAATGCTAAGCTCAAGCGGTTCAAAGATGGTTGGTTCGACGTGATTTCCACGTTCCAAGCAAATTATCCATGTACGAATTTAGTTTGATTAGCCATACAAGTGTCGCCGTCCTCATAATTAGTTTACATTTATTTTACAGTCTAGTGTGGCTCACTTCTGGGTCCAGGTGCCTCCCAGAAAATCTCTCCACGATCTCAAATACTGCAGACCTTTCTCGGAAAGTTCCGAATCCTGTAAATCCGTACGGGATCCCAGTTACGTTATATATACTGTACAGACACCGGGATCGAATCGGAATTTTCTCGGAAATGTCTGCGGAATTTGAGATCGGGGGGAGATTTTCTGGGAGGCACCTAGACCCAGAAGTGAGCCTCCCCCCTCCCCACACTAGATTGTAAAATAATTGTAAAATAAATCTGCTCAGATTTCACTCCACACAAGTCCTGCCGTTGATGCAGAAGAGGAGTGGTTTGTAAGCGATGGAACACACAGCAGCCAAGTGGTTGAGAACAGGGAGTGTGGATGGAGTTGTGCTGACCCAAATCAGTTGACAATTATTTTACAATTATTTTACAATCTAGTGTGGGGACCCTGGAGGCTCACTCGGAGGTCGGTGTGTACTTAGCCTCTTTTGCGTTCCTAATTAGGAACGAGCAGCGGTCGTCCTATTCCGCAATAGGTTGCCTTTTTACGGTCCTGAATGATTCCATGGATTCCCTGTTATGTTTTGGGGTTGTCCGTAATTTGTCATACTTTGCAAGTAATCTCTGGTATGTTGTTACATCGACCCGCGCGTCGCGGTCTTGTAAGACGACACGGAACTTTTCGTTTAACGTTTTCTGAGCTTCAACTAGCCCCTTGTTTGTTGTCCTCAGCTCTCTGTTCTCCAATCGCACTGCTTCTAGTTCCGAAGAGGAGCTTAACTGTATGGATCTTTCGCGAATGCACATCTGCTGTGGAATAGTCTCATCGTTCACTGGCTCCTGTAGCGAGGGGAACTTATTCACCATCACATTTGCAAAAGACGACCACCTATTGTCGGAATGGCGGATGATATCCGCCGTCTGTTGTTTCATATCCTCGCGCTGTTGCTCCATCTTATGTTCCATAGCATCACGCTGCTCAGTGATCTCTTGGACCATCTTCGGCGGGACAATGTCCTTTGCGATCGCATCTCTGAGCTGCACCTCACCCGTGTGCTGAACAAGTGGAAGAATGATTGATGGGAGCACGGCTGAGACACAGGCGTCGTACACGAGCGACTTGCGCTCCAACGCACTTGTCCGTTCCTTGAGGTCGTCCATCTCCTGCCGGCATCTGGCGTGGAGGGGCTCGAGCAGTGTTGCGTTGTCTGGATGGAGGAGGGCTCGCGCGGAGAAACCACCCCGGCGCTTCTTGGTTGGCCTCTCATCCGCGCTTAATGCCACACACTGCGCCAAATGGTCTTCAACCGCCTGATTCTTGTGTGCAGCGATGGATGCTGTGAGGACAGGAATTTCACACCCGCAAGCGTGAAGGCACGCGATAATGGAATACTCCCTATTCCCATCATCGTCCACATTGGTCTTGGGACCCACGCGGCGTGGCCTGCGACGCTCTGTGTGCGTTACTACCCAAAGAGGGTACTTCTCTCTCGTCGCAGGAGGGACAAGCAGCATGTCGACCAAGCGATTTATTATAGTGGGTTGCTATGGCTGTGGAGGGAGATAGCGGGACCAGAGCGGGACCCCGCTGGCGGGGTCTCTGGCGGGACCCCGCTGGCGGGGTCTCTGGCGGGACCCCGCTGGCGGGGTCTCTGGCGGGACCCCGCTGGCGGGGTCTCTGGCGGGACCCCGCTGGCGGGGGAGGAGAATGCTAAGCTCAAGCGGTTCAAAGATGGTTGGTTCGACGTGATTTCCATGTTCCAAGCAAAATATCCATGCACGAATTTAGTTTTATTAGCCATACAAGTGTCGCCGTCCTCATAATTAGTTTACATTTATGTTACGGTCTAGTGTGGGGAGGGGACAGGCTCACTTCTGAGCTGAGAGGCCTCCCAGAAAATCTCCCCATAATCTCAAAGTCCGCAGACCTTTCTTGCACAGTTCCGAATCCTATCTAAATCCGCGCGGGTTCACAGTTACGTTAGATGTACTGTCTGGACACCGGGATCCAATCGGAATAAAATGATCCAGAGAAGTCCACGCGATTTTGGTTGTCACAACCCAAGCACACACCAACAAACAACGCAACCCATGCCTCATATTCTCGCGACTTCACTTGCACTTGACAATGACGGCAGTGACGGCAGCGACGCCAGCGACGCCAGCGAAGAAACCACGCTTGCCATTTCAGAAGGAACGCACTGTGCGACTCAACAACGGGGTGGTGACTTCCAATGGCCTCTCTCCATTGCCCTACATGTGATGAGGTTGAAGATTATTTTACAATCTCCCTCGGTATAACAGGTCTGCCTCATCGTCAAGGTGGCTGATTCGTTATTTCATCAATCTGTTTTTCTTCGGCTTTTGCACCTTTCCCTGATAAGATGGATTTAACGCCTTCCAAATAAATCGAGATGACCTTCTCCCAGAGAGTGTTAAGCTTATCTTTGTCGTTCTCACTTTGCAGCTCCAGCTGGGGCAATATTTGTTCTTGACACAATTGAACGGCCACAGTTGTATCGAAATCTTCAAGACCACCTTTATTGTCCAGGAGTTTATCTAACAGAGCTTTGTCGACCCCGTCACTTGGAAGATTACGACCAACAGAACGCACTAGCGCCCAAAAGTCAGGATCAGAGGACAGCTCAGGTCGCTTCGCAAAATTCTCCAGATTGGATATGGGCTTGCCGTCCGATGGAGTGTCAACAGGCGTTTCTGTGCTGAAGCGAAGTTCGTCTTTTTTGAATCGTTTCAACCAGGGGCTCTGTGCAGAAACACCTTCATCGTGAATGTCAGGGTACATTCCATCCGGTCCATCTTGGTCAAGATCACCGCACTCTCGGATCACAGATGCCATCAAGCGGCGTGTAAGATACGTGACAAGCCATGGTGGGATGCGGTCTTCACGCTTGTCTGGCTCGAGTTGTCGCTTCTTAGTTTCACGAAGAAGAATCAACGATGTATACATTTTCTGTGTGTTGAAGATACGTGCTTGCTTGCTGTATGACTTGCTTGCTTTATGACTTGCGGGGTCAACTATCCCAAGATGAGGTCTGCGGAATTTGAGATGGTGTACGTTCTACCACTCCAACAAAGGGAACAGTGCTGCCATTCGTTCAGCATGCTCAGACAGACCGGTCCGCTTGGTATACCAGCATGCTCTAGCACAGACACTCCGTTCCTGACATGAAGCTCCCACACCAACACCCTTCCTAGTTCAATTTCGATCAAATGGAAGAATGTGTTGAAATTGCACCGGAGCGAGCTACCCCACACCCGTTCCAGTTTGTTTTTGAAATAGCAAAGAAGCCGAAATATGTTAGGAAGTTGTGTCCTCATGGAAAACAAAAGCATTATTGCAAGGAGTGTGGTGGTGCCGGCATCTGTCCTCATGGAAAACGCAAGAGTTATTGCAAGGAGCCTGGCTGTGGAGGTGGAGGCCTCTGTCCCTGCGGGCGGGGGCGCAGTACGTGCAAGGAGTGTGGAGGTGCCAGCGTCTGTCCTCACGGGCGACAGCGCGCTGAGTGCAAGGAGCCTGGCTGTGGAGGTTCCAGCATCTGTCCCCATGGTAAGCTGCGCAGTAGGTGCAAGGAGCCTGGCTGTGGAGGCGGAAGCCTCTGCGAGCATCTGCGGCAGCGCAGCCAGTGCAAGGAGTGTGGAGGTGCCAGCGTCTGTTCCCATGGGCGGCAGCGCAGAACGTGCAAGGAGCCTGGCTGTGGAGGTGCCAGCATCTGTCCTCATGGAAAACGCAAGAGTCTCTGCAAGGAGCCTGGCTGTGGAGGTGCCGGCATCTGTCCCTGTGGGCGGGAGCGCAGTAGGTGCTATCACTGCAACCCCAACTTCGCACAGAGTACGGCAGGGTGCAGCAACCAATGCGGGAACCTACTCTCCCCCAAGCGGATAGTTAAGAACGGAGGAAACGGCTTCTGCTTAGGATGCGAAGTACTGCTGAAAACAGAGGCCGCTGATGCCGGAAGCGAACCACCACCACCCACCAAGCGGTGGGAGGATGTCGTTCTGGATGCTCTGATACCGAGAGTGGTGGACGAGCACGGCATGAAGAGGCCTTACGAAAGCCGAGATGACCATCGTCACATGCTGGGCTCGAACAAGCGAAGGCGTTCTGGTGAGTGCG
>Ga0209223_10002156_pt1 | contig 20176 bp, 19 predicted proteins | sample COG_06_FD_184750 | JGI IMG/M metagenome (GOLD analysis project Ga0209223, IMG submission 184750) | Pelagic Microbial community sample from North Sea - COGITO 998_met_06 (SPAdes) (version 2) | ecosystem: Environmental > Aquatic > Marine > Neritic zone/Coastal water | place: Helgoland, sampling...
AAGCAAAATATTTAAGTTTGATATAGAATCCCATTTTTTAGTTATGTTTATTCCATCTTTAATTGATATTTTTTTAATTTTTAATTCAATCTTAATGATATCTAGTATTTTTTTATTTAAAGAAGTTTTTTGCATTTAGCAGGTTCCTGTCAGGTATAATTCTATAAATTTTTATTTTTCCATTTGTTTTTTCAAAATTAAAGTAAGATCTTTTTAAAAATAGATTTATAAGGTCTTTATTATTTTGATTTTCAATAAAATTTATAAAAATATTTTTTTTTTTATTATTAATATAAATATTATATATAAGATAATCTTCAATTTTTCTATTAATTACTCTACAGCTTAAGAGGAAATCTTTTATTAAGATTGAATCTTTATTTCGATGCACAATATTATAGAGGCCAATAATTCCATGATCTCCAAATTTATCATGGAATGACAAAACTTTTATCTCGTTTTTTTTTGATTTTTTTAGTTTGGAAATTTTACTTATTTGATACCTATTTGTTGAAAAATTAAATTGATTTACTTTATTTGTTAATTGAGAAGCTCTATTAATATTTTTATCTGAAATTTGTAAAATTTTAATTTTCTGACCCAATTTCAAAAAAAGTTTTTTATCAAAATTTTTATTTTTTAGTTGTTCAAATTTTGATCTTATTCTGTATTGATAACTTTTTTTTTTATCTTCTTCTGTTATTTTATGTAATTGAAGTCTGTTATTTGTGTATAAAAATTTTAAAAAATTTATTAAATCGTTAACATGATAAACATTTATTTTTGGAATATTTTTTTTAACTTTTTCAATTTCAATTAAATTATCGTCTATAAACAAAACATCTTCACTTCTCAGTGATAGTTCATTGATTGTATTCTGAATATTATTTGTCTTTTCAAACCAATTTATTTTAGGAGATACAAAGTCAGTTTTTTTTAAAACCATACTTCTTTTTTCAAAAGTGTCCCAAACCATCTTTTTATTATTTTTTGAGGCCAAAGAAAGCAATATTCCTTTTTCTTTAATTTCCTTAATATGCCTTTGAACTTCTAGAAAAACTTTACCATCACCATCTTCACCATAATCAATTTTATTTATTCCATCTTCACCTGCTACTCCACCCCACAGTGTATTATCACAATCTAAAACAAGAAGTTTGAAGTTTTTATAATCATGCTCTCTATTTATTCTATTTATAGATTTTATTATTTCATTAATTGTTGTTAATTCTATAGGACATCTCATATAAAAATAATTCCTTAAACTAAATTTTAATTTATTGTCAGGTATTTCTATAAAAAATATATTTGAATTCCTATTTTCTAACTTACTAAAATATTTATTTAATTTTAATAGATTATATTGATCTAGGTATTCATTTTTAATTTTTTCTCTCAAAAAAAATACATAAAATTTTTTTGATAAATTTTTATTAGCAACTCTGTTCAAGATCGAAAAAAAATTTTTAATATTTTTTTCTACTTTGGTCATCTCATTAACGTAAATAACTAAATAATATTTGTCATATTTCTTAAGTATTAAATCGTTATTAAGTGTAAAATTTAAGTTATTGTATTCGTCAAATATAAATTGATCTTTAGCATTTAGTTTATCCCAAATTGAATTTTGTTTCAGTAAATTGAAATTTGCAGTTATAATCGATTTCATTTTTAAACTTGAAAATTTATAGAATGATATTAAACAAAATATATAGATGATAGATTTAAATGTAAATATGTTTAAAATAATTAAAGATCTATTTCCTATTTGTAGATCAATTACTGGACCAGGAATAAAGAAATCCTTAAAGTATATTGAAAATATAATTCCAGAATTTAAAAGAGTGAAGGTGAAGTCAGGAACAAAAGTTTTTGATTGGATAGTTCCAAAAGAATGGACAATCAATGATGCTTACATTTTTGATATTAAAAATAAAAAAAAATTTGCAGATTTCAAAAAACTGAACCTACATGTAGTCAATTTTTCAACTCCAGTTAATAAAGTTATAAATAAAAAGGAATTGTTCAAGAACTTGTACACTTTACCCGATCAACCAAAATTAGTTCCATATGTAACTAGTTATTATAAAAAAAACTGGGGATTTTGCGTTTCAGAAAATGATAAAAAAAAAATAAATAGAGGTAATAAATTCAAGGTATATATAAATAGTTCTTTTAAAAATGGTCATTTAGACTTAAGTCATGCAATTATTAAAGGAAAAAAAAAAAAAGAGATTTTTTTTAGTACTTATTTATGTCACCCTTCAATGGCTAATAATGAATTAAGTGGTCCAGCCCTGATTACAAAAGTTGCTAAATATATTAAAAGTATCAAGAATAGAGAATATACTTATAGATTGGTTATTATACCAGAAACTATAGGCTCAATTTCTTATATACATAAATTTAGAAAAAATTTAAAAAAAAATATTATTTGTGGTTTCAATTTATCATGTGTTGGTGATGAAAGAGAATACAGTTTCATTTCAAGCAAATATGGTAATACATTATCTGACATTGCACTAAAATCGGCGCTTATTGGAAAGAAAAAAATAAAATATTATTCTTTTTTGGAAAGGGGAAGTGACGAAAGACAATATTGCTCTCCAGGTGTAAATTTACCTGTAAGCGGCTTTTCAAGATCAAAGTATGGCAAATATAAAGAATATCATACTAATGCAGATAATTTAAAATTAGTGACACAAAAAGGTTTAGAACAATCGTTTGATGTAATTAAATCTATTATAGATGGATTTGAAAAATGTTTTATTCCAAAATCAAAAATAGTTTGTGAACCAAATCTTGGAAGTAGAAATCTTTATCATACAATTTCTCATAAAAAAAATTATAAGTCACAAAATTTAAAGTTAGATTTAATTTCTTATAGTGATGGCAAAATGAATATTTTTGAGATCTCTGAAAAAACTAAAATACCTTTAGATATAATTATAAATGAGTACTTGATTTTAAAGAAATTCAATATATTAGATAAGATATAGTCTTTAGGATAAATGAAAATCTCAAATAATAAAATCAGTAATTTTTCTAATTTAGTTTGGAATAAAGTTGAAAAAAAACCAAGACCTCAATTTATGAATGATGTAAAAATTTTAGATTATAAAGATTTCAAAAATATTATCTTTGATAAAAAAAAAATTAATGTAATAATTAAAGACTTATACAAAGGTAATATTTTTATAATTAAAAAAGCTTTTACAAAAAAATTTATTTCAAAACTTAAAAAAGATTTTTTACATTTTACAAAAAATAATAAGAATCAATTTTTTAAAATGAAAGAAAATTGTCCAAATTTTCATAGAATAATTGATAAAGAGGTAAACAAATTGTATTCAATAAAAGCAATTAAGCATTCCGCATATTTTTTTCATTGGAATGGCGATCCGTATAAAATTTTTAGTAAGATAAATAGTAGGTGGAGATACCTAAAAGTTCTTGGTGGTAGAAAATATAATGAGTTTGAAAAAAATACTCCTAAAGATGGTATAGTAGACAGAATTCAAATACTTAAATATCCAAAAGGTGGATCGTTAGAATTGCACTCTGACCCATATCATAATCAAAGAATGTTTATATCTGTTTACATGAGTAAAAAAGGTGATGATTTTAGAAGCGGTGGATTTTTTGCTTTAAATAAAAAAAGGCAAGAAATTGATTTAGAAGATAAAATCGATATAGGAGATATTGGCATTGGATACGCAACAGTAAAGCACGGCGTAAAAAAGATTGACAAAAACAATTTAAAAAAAAATACTTCAAACTGTAGATGGTTTATGGGACTTTACTCAAACGATAGTGATGAAAAAAAAAATAGAATTACAGCTCGATCTATAAAGAAAAATTAAACATGCCATCTTTTGATATCGGTTATTTTAAGAAAAAGATAAATAGAAAAAAAATAACTAAAACTAGAAATATTAGGAATAAATTTTTAGCTTGGAAATTAGATAAAAATTATTACGATGGTTACCGTCAAAATGGATATGGTGGCTTTAAATATGATGCCAGATGGAAAAGGTTATTACCTAAGTTAATAAAAAAGTATAAATTAACTAAAAAATCGAAGGTTTTAGAAATAGGATGTAAAAAAGGTTTTTTATTACTAGATTTGAACAAACTTTTACCAGGAATTAAATCTCAAGGTATTGAAAACCATGAGTATCCATTAAAAAAGGCAAATAAAAAAATCAAAAAAAAATTATACTTTAAAGATTATTATAATTTAAAGAATTATAAAAAAAGAGAATTTGATTTAGTAATTGCATTTAATTCCATTTATATGCAAAATTTAGGTGATACAATTAAAACAATTTCAGAAATTAAAAGAATTTCAAAAAAAAGTTATATATCTTTAGCTTCTTATGAAAAAAAAAAAGATAGAGATAAATTTCTAGACTGGACTTTGTTAGGAACAACTATTTTAAAAAAAAGTGAATGGAAAGAAATTTTCAAGTTTATTGGTTATAATGGAGATTATTATTTTTCAGATGCAAATAAATTGGGATTATAAATGAAATTAAAAGTGTCAGAATATATTGCAAAATTTCTAGAAAAAAAGGGAATTAGACATATATTTGGTGTTACAGGTGGTGGAGCAATGCATTTGAATGATGCTTTTGGAAAAAATAAAAAAATGAAATTTATTTTTTTTCATCACGAGCAGTCTGCAAGTATGGCTGCTGAAGCATATTATAGAGTTAATAATATCCCGTGTTTGCTACATACTACCTCGGGCCCAGGTGCAACGAATGCAATTACAGGAGTAACAGGTGCATGGATAGATTCAATCCCAGTATTTGTAATATCTGGTCAAGTTCCTAAAAGAGATATGATCAATAAATCAAAAACAAGACAAGTTGGGGTTCAGGAAATTAATATTACTGATATTGTAAAACCAATTACTAAATTTGTAAAAGTTATATCAAATGCTGAAGATATAGATGTAATTTTAAATCAAGCTTATGAAAAAATGATATCTGGCAAACCAGGACCAGTTTGGATAGATGTTCCATTAGATATTCAAGCTAAAAAAATTGATATAAAAAAATTAAAAAAGTATAAAAAAAAAACGACTTATAAAAAAAAAGACAAAATTAATTTCCAATTTATTAAAAAAACAATAAATCAATCCAAAAAACCTATTTTTATTATTGGAAATGGTATTCATTTATCAAATTCAAGGAAACAATTTGTTAAATTATTAAACTTAGTAAAGATACCTGTAGTATCATCTTGGAACGCATCAGATATAATGCCTACAGACAGTAAACTATTTGTAGGTAGAGCAGGTATATTTGGAGAAAGGGCTGCAAATTTAGCTGTTGAACATTCAGATTTATTGATAATTCTTGGATCAAGACTTTCAATACCACAAACGGGGTATGATAAAAAAAATTTTTCAAGTAATTCAAAAAAAATATTTGTAGATATCGATTCTAATGAAATAAATTCTAAAGATTTTAAAAATATCATTTATAAATTGAATATAGATTTGAACTATTTTCATGAGTTAGCAATTGGTTTTTTTAAAAAAAATAAAATCAAAAATTTTAAATTATGGAGTACACTTTTGCTTGATTGGAAGAAAAAATACCCTGTAGTAAAAAATAATTACAATAAAAATTCAAAATATTTTAATTCATTTGATTTTATAAATCAGTTATCATTAAGTTTAAGGGGCAAAGAGACTATAGTTACAGATATGGGAACAAGTTTCACTTGCACAATGCAAACTTTAAAAATTAAAAACCCCAATAATCAGAGGCTTTTTACATCCAGCGGACTTGCTTCAATGGGGTTTGGTTTACCAGGTGCAATAGGTGCCTATTTTGCAAATAATAAGAATACCCCAATTTGTATTTCTGGCGATGGAGGCTTAATGTTTAATATTCAGGAACTTCAGACAGTCAAAAATTATAATATTCCAATTAAATTATTTGTTTTAGAAAACAAAGGTTATTTAACCATGAAGCTAATGCAAAAAAAAAATTTTAATTTTATCACTGGAGCAGATCCTTCTTCAGGGGTGTCTTTCCCATCTTTTAAAAAAATAGCAAGTACTTTTGGGTTAAATTACATTAAGTTGAATGGAAAAAATATGAAAAAAAATATTGGCAGATTGTTAAAATCAAAAAAACCAATTTTGGCTGAGATAAATATGAACCCTTATCAAGAACTTACACCAAGACTGCAAAATAAACTAAATCTTGATGGCACATTTAGTTTACCACAATATGATGATCTGTATCCATATCTTAATAAAGAAGAAATTGAAAAAGAAAGAGATAAAGCAAGAAATATTGAATAATGAAAATACTTATTAATGGCGCCTCAAGTGGTTTAGGAAAATTTTTAGCTGAGTATTATTCTTCAGCAGGAAATGATTTAATTTGTGTTGGTAAAAATCAATCAAAAATTTTGAATTTAAAAAAAAAAATTACTGGAAAAAATTATTTTTTTTATGGTGATCTTTCCAATGATAAAATTCTTTTAAAGTTAAAAAAAAATTTAATTAAAATCAAAGATATCGATGCCATAATTCACTGCATGGGTGGTGGATTTGGAATTAAGGATGATTTATTATCAAAAGAAAATTTCTTAGAATTATTTAACAAAAACTTATTTATTCAATCAGAAATTAATAACTTGGTTATAAAAGAAAAACTAAAAAAAAAAAAATCATTAAAGATTATTCATATTAGTACTGTGGCTTCTATTGAGAATGTGGCATCAGTTGGTTATACAACAGCTAAAGCTGCATTAAACATATATTCACAAATTCTTTCAAAAAAACTATTTAAAAAAAATATAGATATCAAAAATATTATAATGGGAGCTTTTGAAACTGATGACAATAGTTTTGGAAGACTTAAAAAGAAAAATATAAGTGCTTACAGAAAATTTAAAAATACTAGAATGCCACTCAAGAAATATATTTTGCCCAGTGAAATTGTTTCTACGATAAGTTTTTTACTTGATAAAAGTTCAAGAATAATATCTGGGGATATTATATTGGATAACAGAGAAAAAAGTTCTTTTAGAAACTAATGATTACAAACGCAGCAGTACTTGTCCAAAAAAATAAAATTAAGATTAAAAAATTAATTTTACCAGACTTAAAAAAAGGCCAAGTTTTAATCAAAATAAAATATTCATCTATTTGTCATACTCAAATTCAAGAGATTTCTGGTTTAAGAGGTAAAGATCGATACTTACCTCATTGTTTGGGCCATGAAGCCAGTGGTATTGTTATAAACAAACATCAATCTGTAAAAAAGGTTAATAAAAAAGATTTTGTCTGTTTGACTTGGGTATTCTCAAAAGGAATAAGTGCTGGTGGTTCAATTTATTATGACAAAAAAAATAATAAAATTAACGCTGGGCCAGTGAACACATTTTCAAACTACGCAATAATAAGTGAAGATAAAATTCAAAAAATCAAAAAAAAAAGTGACTTAAAAAAAAGTGTTTTATTAGGCTGTGCTGCACCCACTGCATTTAATTGTATCTTTAACAATACAAATAATCAAAAAAATAAAAAAATATTGATTTTAGGAGCTGGTGGAGTTGGATTACTTGCTGTTTTCGCCTCTAAAATTTGTAAGTTTAAAGAAATTTCAGTCCTAGACTTAAATAAAAAAAAATTGAAGCTTTCACAAAAATTTGGTGCATCAAAAATAATCAATAATATTGATGATAAAACTTTAAATGATCATTATGATTATGTATTAGAATGTACTGGAAATAAGGATGTTTTACACAAAAGTATTAAATTTGTAAAAAAATTTGGTGGAGTTTTGTTTATAGTAGGAAACTATAAACATTCTACAAAATTTAATATAGATCCATGGGAGTTTTTATTTGGAAAAAAAATTTCTGGTTCGTGGAATAGAAAATTTATTTATGATTTAAACTTTAAAAAATTTAGTGAGCATTTAAATAAACTAAATTTAAATGAATATTTCGGAAATAAAACCTATAAACTCAACGAAATCAATAAGGCTATTCAAGATTTAAAAAGAGGAAAAATTATTCGACCTTTGATTAAGATGTAAATTTAACTTATTTTACTAATTAACCCTTTCATCCAATCTCCAACATATTTATAATGTGGAGACGTAATTAAATTTTCATCTATAACACATGGTTTATCCACGAATATTCCACCCGCATTTATAATATCATCTTTCCACGCATAATAACCAGAGACCTTTTTATTTTTTATAATTTTTGAAGAAATTAGTAGCATTGTTGCGCTACAAGTGGCGGCTATTAGTTTTTTTTTATCAAAAAAAGTTTTAATTATCTCCAAGACTTTTACATTTAGTCTTAAAATTTCCATAGATTTAACACCTCCAGGTAACACTAGAACATCAAAGTCCTCAACATTAATCTTATCAGCGTCAATTATTTTATCTTCCTCTTTAGGAGGTATTTTAGTTCCAAAATATCCAAGTACCTGCTTATTATCAGAGTTACATGTAATTACATCATAGCCCTCTTCCTTTAGTCTATAGAATGGATATATAAACTCATGATCTTGAACAAGTTTAGATGTGATAATCAAAATTTTTTTCATATTATATTACTAAATGATGTTCATTGCTAAAAATGGTTTATTGATCTTGTAATGTTTTGTCAAGATTTTTAAACTAGTAGTTTTTATTATCTCTCCATAGGATAAAACAATTTGTTTTTTTTTGTCCGTCAAATTTCCATCTAAAATAGCCGTTACAGATTTGTTATTAAATTTCAAAATTTGATTTCTATTTCTGATTTTTTCTATGATTATTTTTTTATTATATAGGTAATAAATTTTTTTCGATTTAGTCATTTTAAATTTTAAATCTTTATTAGTTAATTTTTTCATAAACTTTTTTGTCTCGTAACCTTTTTTAGTTCTTCCATAAGTATCCTTAAGTCTGATCAAATCTTTTTTTAAATAAGGAGTTTCAAATTCTAAGGCAACTATTGTCTGAGAGTTATTTAAATTCTTTATTGAGTGGAATAACCCAGGTCTAATCACTAAAATTGATAAAGGTTTTGACTTCCATGTATTCTTATCATGTATACCGATCTGAATACTGGGGTTGCCTTTTAAAATTATAAAGCCAGTTTTTTTTGTAGGGTGGCAATGAAGAGAGGTCATTTTTTTAGGTTTTATTTTAACTAAAGTCACAGCTAATTTATTTCTATTATTAAAAATAGTATATTCTTCACCCCATGGCTTTTTAACAATGTAATTATTATAAATTTTATTTATTTTATTCATAAAATATTATAAACGATCTTATGAAAAAAATATTAATTTTAGGTGTAAATAGTTTTTCCGGATCATCATTTGCAAAATACATTCAATCTAAAAAATTTAAGTTATATGGCTTTTACCACAAAGAAAAAAATAAAAAATATATCATTTACAATAAAAAAAAAATTTCTTTAAAAAAGGTAAATAACTTGAATGAAAAACTGTTAATTGATCTAATTAAAAAAATTAAACCTAATATTATCATAGATTTCGCCTCTATATGTATGGTTAACGAAAGTTGGAAGTACAAAAAATACTATAATGAGGTTAACTATAAGTCTAAAATTAATTTAATTAAATTTTTAAGTGAAGAGACATTTTTGAAAAAATATATTTATATCTCTACACCAGAAGTATTTGGATCAAATAAAAACATAAGTGAAAAAACTAAAAAATTTAGTCCATCGACCCCTTATGCTGCTTCAAAATTAAATGCTGAAAAATATTTGAATCATATGAAAAAAAAAAAAAATTTTCCTGTTATAATTTGTAGATTCTCTAATTTTTATGGACCAGGACAACCCATTTATAGATTAATCCCAAAAGTTTGTATCACTGCTGATAAACATCAATTATTTCCCCTACATGGCGGTGGAAGTTCCAAGAGAAATTTTTTATTTTCTGATGACTTTTGTAATGGAATTTATAAAACCGTCCAAAAGGGTAAGACTGGTCAAGTATACCATTTTAGTGGAGATGAAATCATATCTATTAAAGATATAGTAAAAAAAATTTATAAAATAAAAAAAAAGAAATTTGATAAGCTTGTTGAAAATACTAAGGATAGGGTTAAAAAGGACAAAATATACTCTCTATCAAGCAAAATTACACAAAAATCTCTTAATTGGAGGTGTAAAACTTCTTTGGAAAAAGGTCTAAATAAAACAATTAATTTTTATAAAAAAAATTTTAGCTATTTCAAATATGAAAAAAGTTACTATAAGTTTAGACAATAAAAAATTAACGTAAAATTATTCACCAAACTAATATAAAAAAAACTAATATGAAATTAAATTATTTACCAAACCAATATAAAAAAAATAAAAAAATAAAAATTAATCATAGTTATTTAATTGAACAATTTTCAGATTATAAAAAAATATTTCATCAAATCGAAAAAACAGTGAAAAGAGCAGATTATACTTTAGGTGAAGAGGTTGATAAATTTGAAAAAAATATGTCTTCAAGAATGAAGTCTAAGTTTACAATTTCAGTTGGTAACGGTACAGATGCACTCTTTTTAGTGCTTAAAGCATTGAATATAGGTCAAGGAGATGAAGTAATTACAACACCCTATACATTTATTGCGACAGTAGCATCGATAGTCACAGCTGGTGCAAAACCAGTTTTTGTAGATATTAAAGATGATTACAATATTGATGAAGAAAAATTAGAAAAAGCGATTACCAAAAAAACAAAAGCTATTATGGTGGTTAATTGGTCGGGTAGACCGTGTGAGTTAGATAAAATTTACAGTTTAGCAAAAAGAAAAAAAATAAAACTTATACAGGATGCTTGCCATTGTATAGATGCAAGATTTAAAAATAACAGTATTGTAAAATACTCTGATGCATGTACTTTCAGTTTACACCCTTTAAAAAATTTAAATGTATGGGGAGATGGAGGATTTATTCTGACAAATAATAAATCTCTAGCAAAAAAACTTTCAATTATTAGAAATCATGGTTTAATAGATCGAAATAATTGTGAAATCTTTGCGTACAATTCAAGATTGGATTCCATTCAAGCTGCTATAGCAAATTATAAAATCAAAAATAAATTAAATACCATAACAAACAAAAGAATAAGTAATGCCAAATTATTAGACAAGCTTTTAGAGCCAATTAAAGAAGTAAAAACACCTAGTAGAAAAAAATACTTAAAAGAAGTTTTTCATTTATATCAAATTAATGTTAAAAATAGAGATGAGCTAATTAGATTTTTAATTAGTAAAAATATTGACGCTAAAGTACATTATCCTATTCCTGTTCATCTTCAAAAAGCTGCAAAATATTTAAAATATAAACGAGGAGATTTCCCAATAGCTGAAAAAATGGCTAACACAAGCGTATCTTTACCTGTTCATGAATTTATAAGTGAAAAACAAATTAAATACATAGCGGAAAGTATTAACAACTATTATTTATCTTAGATGAAAATACTAGTAACAGGTGGATGTGGCTATATTGGTACAGAGCTTATTAAAGTTTTATTAAAAAATAAACATAAAGTAATTTCTGTAGATAAAAAAATTTTTGGCGATTACCTCCCAAAACATAAAAATTTAAAAAATTTAAAACTTTGTGTAAGCCAAGTAAATGAAAATATTTTAAAGGGAGTTGATACAGTTATGCACCTTGCTGCAATTTCAAATGATCCAGCTGCAATATTAAATTCAAAAATAACGTGGGAAACAAATGTATTGTATACTCTTAAGTTGTTAAAAATGTGTAAAAAATCTAAAATCAATAAATTTATATTTGCCTCATCAGGAAGCGTATATGGAATAAGCAAGAAAAACCGAGTTGATGAGAATACAGAACTATTGCCAATAACTGATTACAATAAAACAAAAATGGTTGGTGAAAAATTGGTTGAAAACTTTAAAAAATATTTTTCTACCATTATCCTGAGACCTGGTACCGTTTGCGGATATTCTGACAACATAAGATTGGATTTAACTGTAAATGCAATGACCATAGACGCATTAAAAAAAAATTTAATAAGTGTAAATGGTGGAAAACAAATAAGACCACAATTACACATAGACGATATGATAGAAAGTTATTTGTTTTTTTTGAAAAATAACAAAACAGGAATTTTTAATGTAGGTTTTGAAAATTATTCAATAAGTAAAATAGCTGATATGATTAATAAAAATTTAGAATCAGTTAAGATAAAAAAAAACAGCTCCATTGATGTAAGATCTTATAGGCTCTATGCAGGCAAAATATTATCAATTGGTTTTAAAAAATCTAAAAGTTCAAATGATGCAATTACTGATATTATTAATAATTTTAATAATAAAAAAATTAAGGATAGAAAAACAAATTTTAGATCTATATTTCTAAGCAAAAATTTGAAAAAATTTTATGGATAAAAAAATTGAAATTACTAAAGAAGAAATTCAAAAGTTAAAAAAATTAAGACTTAAAAAGAAAAAAATTGTTTTATGTCATGGAGCGTTTGATTTGATCCATCCTGGTCATCTTAGGCATTTTGAGGAGAGCAAAAGGTTTGGTGATATACTCGTAGTCACAATCACATCAGACAAGTACATAAAAAAAGGATTACATAATCCATTTTATGATCAGAACACAAGATTAAATTATATTAAACAATTGAAAGTAGTTGATGAGGCATTTATAGTAAATGAACCAACAGCTGTATCCCCTATAGAAACAATAAAACCAAACTTTTATTGTAAAGGTATTGAATATCAAAATAAGTTTAATGATGTAAGACTAGCTGAAGAAATTTTAGCTCTTAAAAAATATGGAGGTAAAGTAAAATTTCTTGGCAAAAATGTAAAAAGTTCGTCAGATATATTATCCAGAAATTTTTTTAAAATAGGTGATCAGGAACTTGAGAGTTCAATAAAAACTCTAAAAAAAATAAATATTGAAAAAGAATTTGAAAAATTAAAAAAAATTAAAGTTTTGATAGTTGGAGAAGTAATCTTAGATGAATATACTCAAGTTAGAACACAAGGTATATCACCAAAATCAAGTACAGTTTCTTGCGTAAAATTGAATAGTGAAATTATGCCGGGAGGAGCTTTAGCAACTCATAAATATGTTTCTTCAATCACCAAAAATTCTTGTTTGGTATCTATAATTAATAAAGATCTTCATAAAAAATTTAAAAATAAATTTAAATTCGATAAAAATATCATTTCTTCAAATGATTTCCCTAAAATAATAAAGACAAGACTTACTGAAGATATTGGAAATAATGTTATTAAAAAAATTTTTACTATTAACGATTATGAAGAGACTATTTTGAGTCCTGAGGATGAAATTCAACTGATTAGAAAAATTAATTATCACGCAAAAAAATGTGATCTCATTATAGTTCAAGATTTTGGACATGGGCTCTTTTCAGAAAAAATTACCAACCTACTTCACAAATATAAGAATAAATTATCAATAAATATTCAGGCAAATAGTTTAAATTATGGATTTAATATAATTGGAAAAAAATTTAAAAAAGCAAAGATGTTTTCATTAGATGAGAGGGAATTACAGTTATATTCAGGAGCTAGAGAACTAAATTATAAAAAGGAATTAAAAAAATTGATTAATTCACTTAATGCTAAATTTGGTTATTTGACACTTGGAAACAAATTTTCAATGTTTGTAAATCAAAAAGGCAAGTCAATTAAGGTTCCAAAACTAAATAATAAAGCAGTTGACACTATGGGTGCAGGTGACATTTTTCATGCAACTGCAAGTTTGTTAAGTTGCACAAGTAAAAATGATTTTTTAAATTTATTTTTGTCACAAATAGCAGGTGCCCATGCGGTATCAATTATTGGTAATTTAGATTACCCAAAAATAAATAACGTTTTGAAAAGTTTTAAATTCTATTTAAACTCTGCAAAAGGTAATTAGTTAATCAAATCAGATAATTTATAAATTTAATCAAGATAATCATAGATATCTTTATTTATAGCTGAAATTCCAGCTTTTCCTCCAAGCACCCTAAAAGGAAGTAAATAGTCATTACCAATAATTCTTTTAATATGATTTATTGGTCCTGCACATAAAACTTTATAGCCCAATGAAGACTCTTGTGAGGTTAACTGTTTCTCAAAAGATTTGAAACGATCACCAACAGAAAATCTAAAATTTTGATTATTATTAGAAATCTTTGTTCCATGCAAAATTAAGGGATGAAAAATTAATACATCTCCTTCTTGAATTTTATCCAAAGCAATGGGCTTAATATTTAATTTAATTTTTTTGTCTAACTCTCTATTCTTAACAGGCAAAAGACCAAACAAGTGAGAACCTGGATAAAATATCATTGAGTTAAATTTGTCAGCCTTTGTAACAAAGGTATTTACCTGTAACATGTCAACACTATTACCTACCCATCCATCTACATGAGGATTTAATTTAGTTGAATAATTTTTGAAAACTGGATCAACTATATAACTACATTTTTTATTAAAAACGCAGATATCTGGTCCTAAATATTTTTTTAAGATATCTAAAAGTTTACCTGATTTGTACATATTAATTGAAATATTACTGTTTTCAAAATTTTCTGAAATTTCAGTGGCAAGCTTCCAAGAGTCTATTTTATTTTTTTTGGAATTAAATTTTTTTTTTAAAATAGAATATTTGTTTAATAAAAATTGTTTAGCTTTACCAAACTCTGACTTATTATATAAATCTCTATAAACGACGTATCCATTTTTCACGAAAAACTTTAAATCATCATTTTTCAAAGTTTCTTTAAAATTAAATATTTTATTATAATTAAAATTCATAGGGATAAATTTTTATATTGAAATTATTATAAAATGCAAAACTTTAATATGATTTAAAATTGACAACTCCCATTTTATTGATATTTTTAGTTTTATGGCAGTAGATTTTTCAAAAAAAGAAGTGTTTTTCGCTTACAAAAATTTTTATGGTATTTTTTATCCAAATAATAATCAAACAATAGTTAATAAGATTATAATTGTAATTTTAAAAAATATTTACCCACTGATAAGAAAATTTTTTAATATAAAAAATTATATTATATCTTTATTCACCAGATCAAATTTGAGTCAAAATTTTAATAATAATATTTCAATCAAAGATCTCTCAAGCTATCATAATCATCTATCAGAAAAAGGATGGTGCTTTATAGAAAATTTTTTTGATGAAGAAACTCATAGAAATTTGTTAGCAGCATGGCCATCAAAATATTTTTTTAGTATTAATGAAAAACCAACCAAGTATTATTCTACAGGTTTTTTTTCAAAATCGAAAACTGATGAAAAAAAATTACGCAACTTCCCTTATTTTAAAAAAATTTATAATTATGTATTTAGTGAAAAGTTTAAATTAAATGCTTCAAAATTAATTGACAGTAATATTTCTTCAGATTATTTATGTTATACAGTTTTATCTAGCGTGTCAGGGTTTAAAAACTATTTGATACCCCACAAAGATGGAATATCCGCAAGTAAAAAAAGATTTAAAAATTTTAATTTTATTTATTTTGCAGAAGGTAACAACGAAATTCCTGAATTTTCTGGTGCAACAGGAATTTTTAAAGATAATGAATTCCAATCACCTATTTTTATACCTCATAACATGACTAATTCATGTTTAGTATATGATTCTTCAGATAATTTCTTTCATGGATTTAAAAGCTTAAAAAAAGAAGGTTATAGAAAAGTAATCACATTTCAGTTTTTTCATAAAGAAAATTTAGAAAATAAAAACTAGTCGAATAGATCTTTATTTTTATTAAAAAAATATTCACTCACTTTAAATTTACCCATATTTGGAGAGTATTCATTTACCATATCCCAAAACTTTTTTTGATTATTGTTGGAATAAATATTATTATTATTTATTATATCAAGCATTTCTTTTGTTCCTTCAAATATTTCGTCTTCGTTGTTGTCTAAAATCTCATAACCTAATCTATTTAAATTTTCTAATGTATTTAATTTATCTAAGCCAAGATTAAAAACTTCAGAAAACTTTATTTTTTTCTTATTTATAATTTTTCTAAAAATTTTTGGAATTAACAGGGGAAGAAAATATGAATTTTCAGTATTCAAGTCATTAAATTGTGTAAAATCCACTACAAACTTTGGTTTTCTAAATATAGTGGCAAAATTATTAATTCCACCACTATTAGAAATAATAAAATTTGACTTATTGTGCAGAAATAAATCTAAAATATCTGATTTATTGTTGTCATCAAAAGCATAATCAATAATGTTTCTACTTAAATTTTCTTGAAGCTTTGTGTTTTCGTTTCTTCCCATTCTAAACGCAACATAATCATTTTTTAATAAATAATTAATTGATTTTATTTGAGTTAAAATCGATGCATTTCTTATAGATTGTGCTTTTTCATTTTTATAGGCTGAACCTCTATTTGAAAAACAAACAAAATTTTTTTTCTCGTCTATTTTTTTTAATAATAAGTATTTTTTCCCAAATTCTTCTTCATTTTGATTTAATTTTACCGTAGGAGGCAGTTTATTTAATACACTATGAATATCTCTTGTCTGCCATAATTTCAATTTTTCAAAATTATTTTTTTTTAGATATCTAAAGGGAATAATATATTTTTCTTTTAAAGATAATTTGTTAAAAAAAAATTGGAAAAGAGGTTTTAAGATAAATGATGGTAAAATAAGATCTTTATTGGTCAGTTTATTAAATAAAACTTTGTTATCTGTTCTTTTATCTTTAAACCATATATAAAGAACATTCTCATCTCCATAGATAATTTTTTTTTCACATTTTAAAATTTCCAAGGCGGTTGCATAAGCTCCAAGATGTCGAGATTTTATATATCCTATTTTAATAGGTTTAAATAAACTTATAATAACAATTATTGGGATAAAAAAAATTAAAATTAATATCTCTAAAAATTTATAAAATAATATCATTAAAAATTTAATTTGAGATTTTTAGTTTTAATCATATCAACAAGCATTAAAAGGCAAACTTGATGAATGTTTTCCACAACATTATAATCTTTTGAATTTACCCATAAATTGTAATCTCCTAATTTTTTTAAATTATTTTTTTTTAAGATCATTCTTCAATATAGTAATTAAATTTTTTATTTAAATATAATCTCTTACCAAAATAAATGTGCCCATACTCACTCCAATGATTTGTGTCTCTATAAGTTAAATTCCCATTATGGTAAAAATCATTTAAGGGTGAGTAGTTAATAATTTTTATTCTATCTAGGTATTTAATTTCATTTTTTAATGTTATTTTTTTTATTTCATCATTCAATTTATAAATATATTTATTTTCGTACAAATTATACTTTTCATTGATAATAATTTTTACTAACGAATAGTTCATTTTAATATTTGGCTCAATATTGGGCCCAATCCATAATAGATTAGTTTTTATGTTTAAATCTGATAAGTAATCCAGAGTTTTTATTATTGTATTTTGATCTAATTCTGACGGTGACTTAAATTTTAAAAGTTTTGAACCTTGTTGTGCATAAATAACTAATCTAATTTTCTGTCGATTATTTGAAATAAAATCTTTAAATTCATCATATTTATCCATACATGTTTTGACCAAAGTTGCTGGGCGACACCCCTGAGGTAACAAGCCCATAACCATTTTATAATTTGTAACTTTTGCAAACGATATGAACAAATCCCTTGCATGACTATCCCCTAAAAAAATTATAAATTTATCGTCTTTTTCTTCAATACATTTTTTAAATTTGTTCTTATCTTTAAAACTAATTTTTATAGTTGAAAATACGCACTCATCAAAAAAAATTTTGTCGTCCACCTCTAAGCCTTGCTGTTTAACTTTGTAAATTTGATTGTAAATATCTAAATTTTTTTTACTAGAAATTTTTTTTATTAAATCTCTTTTAAATTCCGAGTTTGATACTTTCGTTGATAGATATGATAATATTATAATAGTTAATAGAGACGATAATATAATAAACATAAAATTTTTATTTTTAACTCTTTCTTTTTGTCTGAAAGGCTGCTCTATAAATTTAAAAGATAAATAAGATAAAGTTAATAAAAATAAAAAATAAACTAAATAACTTAATCCACTTTTATCAATTGGCATGAATAAAAGTAAAGGGATGTGTATTAAGTACATACTATAAGAAATTTTACCCAAATAAACAAAAATAGAGTTAGAAAATAAATAATATATAAATTTGTTAGTTTCTCTTAAAAATAATATTAATATACATGCTGAAATCAATGGTATTAATGTTTTTGCATTAGGTAGTAAATCCTCTTTAGAAAAGAAACAAAAAGAAAATATAATTGCAGCGAAAGAAAGAACACAAATTATATCAATCAAAAATTGTCTATATTTAAAATTTTTGATTTTAAACTTACTAATAGCCAATATACATCCAAGAATTATTTCAAAAGATCTAGTAGGTGTAAAAAAAAAATTTGCATCAGGATATAAATTGTGTGAGTAAATCGCTAAAGATAGACTTGCTGCAAATAAGAAAATTAAAACTAACTTAAACTTATCCAAATTAAAATATTTAAAAAAAATAAAAATAAAAATTGGATATACTAAATAAAATTGCTCCTCTACTGATAAACTCCATGTATGAAGCAAAGGAGATTGGTTCGCCATATCATCAAAATAATCTGTTGTTTTGAAAAAGAAAAAATTTGAAACAAAAAAAAGTATACTTAATATAGTTTTGTTTAAATAATTTATTTCCCCTGGAAATAAAAAAATAAATCCAAATATAATTGTAAAAAATAATACAATAAATAATGCTGGTAAAATTCTTCTTGCCCTTCTGAGATAAAAATTTTTAAGACTGAATTTTTGTATATTGAGATCTGATAAAATAATATTTGTGATCAGATATCCGCTAATAATAAAAAAAATATCTACCCCTAAAAAGCCACCTTTAAAATATTCAACATCTAAATGAAATAATATTACACTGAGTACAGAAATAAATCTTAATACATCTATTTCTTTTTTATAATCAAATCTACTTATAGAATAATTTATTTTTGTCATTTAAAAAATTTATCAATATTTTGGTACTAATAATTATCATATTTTCTTGGTAGACTACTGGCCATATTAATTTCTTCTAGTGGAGAATCAAAAAATATGCTCAATGTGGTTTTAGCAGCAAAAAAGAAGAAATTCTTTAAAATAGTAACATTTACGGGTTTTGATATTAGAAATTCCCTTAAGAATAAAAGTGATATTAATATTTGGATTGATTCAAAAATGTATAATGTAGTCGAAAATTCTCATCAATTTTATTTATTGTTATTAGTAGATATGATTAAAAAATTTAAAAATTAATTTTATAATAAAGTTGCAATACCAAATTATTTTTGAGAAATTATTAATTTTTATTAAGTCCTTTTTTGATAAATTTTAGAAAAAAGCCTATGTTATTTGGTTTACAGAGAAAAAAGTAGCCAATAAATTCTCAATAAAAAAATTTCAACAAGATAAGTTAAAAAAGCTAGATAATAAATAGAAAAAACTTTATAAACAATAAAAAATAAAATTGTGCTATCAAGAGCAGGAATTGTTTTTATAGAAATGAATGTTATGTTTCAATTGAAACTCTAATATAACAATTCAAATAAAGAAAATGATATTTATAACAGATCATGTTTTTATGAAAATTTTGAGAAACTATTCACTTAATAAATGTCTTTAAAAATTTTATTTAAAAATCTTTATAATCTAGCAAATTTTGTAAATGAAATTTTTCTTGTAATGAGCTGCAAGATTAATAGTCCATATTTAACATCTGTTTCATGGAATATTTCTTTATTTCTAATTAATTTTAAAAATGCAAGTAATTCAAAAAAAAAAATTTTAGTTTTGTATAAATCATTTGGATCTGATGATATTGAACTTATAAAAAGAAATAAAAAAAATGAATTTAATTTTTTTTACTTTCCAAGAAACAATATTAAAATAGTTTTTAATAAATTTTTTTCAAAAATTAAACACAATCTAACAGATGATGAATATTTTTCTAACGATGAAATAGTTAATTCAACAAAAATTGAATATAGAAATTTTTTAAAAAAAACTTTGAAAATTTTTAATAAAAAAAATAATTTTTTATCAATAATCAGTTTCAACTTTAGAT
>Ga0209223_10002159_pt1 | contig 20137 bp, 16 predicted proteins | sample COG_06_FD_184750 | JGI IMG/M metagenome (GOLD analysis project Ga0209223, IMG submission 184750) | Pelagic Microbial community sample from North Sea - COGITO 998_met_06 (SPAdes) (version 2) | ecosystem: Environmental > Aquatic > Marine > Neritic zone/Coastal water | place: Helgoland, sampling...
ATGAGCTCAGAAAACAGAACTTCAGTACCAAATTCATTAAATGAACATTGGATGCCATTTACATCAAATAAAGACTTTAAGGCAAATCCAAGATTAATTACTGAAGCAAAAGGTGTTTACTTAAAGACACATCATGGCAAAACTCAAATTGATGCGAGCTCAGGATTATTTTGCAATCCTTTGGGTCATGGAAGAAAAGAAATTACAGAAGCTGTAACAAAACAATTAGAGACTTTAGATTACGCCCAACCTTTTCAACAAGGTTTTGGAGGATCGTTTGAATTAGCTTCAAGAATTGCAAAACATACCCCAGGTGATTTAAACAAAATGTTTTTTACAATTTGTGGATCAACTGCAGTTGAAACTGCTATTAAAATTGCTGTTGCTTATCATAGAGCAAAAGGTAATGCACAAAGATTTAGATTTGTTGGAAGAGAACGTGGCTACCATGGAATGAACATTGGCTGTGTTTCAGTTGGTGGAATGGTTAATAATGTTAAAACATTTGCAAGTATTTTAATGCCAGGTGTTCAACACATTAGACATACTCATCTACCAGAACATAAATTTGTAAGCGGTCAACCTGAAACAGGTGATTATTTAGCTAATGATCTAGAAACTATTTGTGCAAACTTTGGTGGTGAAAATATTGCTGCTTGTATCGTTGAACCTATTGCGGGATCTACTGGAACACTAGTTCCACCAAAAGGATATTTACAAAAACTTAGAGAAATTTGTGACAAACATGGAATACTTTTAATTTTTGATGAAGTAATCACTGGTTGGGGTAGAACAGGATCTAAATTTGGTGCAGATGAATTTGGTGTAACACCTGATATTATGACAATGGCAAAAGCTACAACTAATGGAGTTGTGCCGATGGGTGTTGTTGCTTGTAATGATTATATTTATGATGCTGTAATGGATGCGTCACCAACAGGTGCTGTAGAATTGTTTCATGGATATACTTATTCAGGAATACCAGTTGCAGTAGCTGCTGCTTTAGCTGTTCAAGATATTTTTGAAAAAGATGATATTTTTAATAGAGCTAAAAATTTAGCTCCATATTTTCAAAAAGGTTTATTCTCTCTTCAAGATTTAGAGTCTGTAGATAATATCAGAGGCTATGGAATGATGGGTGGAATTGATATGAAATTAAACACTAAACCTGGAAAAGCAGGATTTGATTGTTTTAAAGCTTGTTATGAAGCTGGTGTAAACTTTAAAGCCACTGGTGACTGTTTAATTATAGCTCCACAATTTATTTGTGAAGAAAAACATATCGATGAGATTATTGATAAGCTTAGAACTGGTATTACAAACTATCAAAAAAACCAAAAAAATTAATTAGTTTTTTTTAATTCTAAAAAAAGAAAGATCGACCATGAAGATAGGCGTACCTAAAGAAATCAAACCACAAGAAAATAGAATAGGGTTAACTCCTGAAAGTGTAAAAACTTTAGTATCAGAAGGTCATGAAGTAATAGTTGAAAATAATGGTGGCTTTGAAGCAGGTTTTGAAAATGAGCAATATACAAATGCAGGAGCTAAGATTGCTAATGCAGCATCTGACATTTTTAATGATGCAGAAATTATAGTTAAGGTTAAAGAGCCTCAAAAAGTTGAAGTTGATATGATTAGAGAAAATCAAATTATATATACTTACCTTCATTTAGCTGCTGCAAAAGAGTTAACAGAAGGTTTGATTAAATCTAAAAGTATTAATATTGCCTATGAAACTGTAACAGATGACAATGGTAGATTACCTTTGCTTGCACCAATGAGTGCTGTTGCTGGCCGTATGTCAGTTCAAGCTGGCGCACATTGTTTAGAAAAAAATCAAAAAGGTAGAGGTCTTTTATTGGGTGGAGCACCTGGTGTTACTGGTGGAACGGTTGTAATTTTAGGTGGCGGAGTTGTTGGTGAAAATGCAGCAGTCATTGCAACAGGTATGCAAGCAAAAGTTCATATTGTAGATAAATCAGAAGCAAGATTAAAACAACTTGTTGAAATGTTTGGAGATAAAATAATACCTGAGCAAAGTGATAAAATTGATTTAAATAAATTAGTAGCAGAAGCCGATCTTCTTGTTGGAGGTGTTTTGATACCTGGAGCTGAGGCACCAAAATTAGTTACGAAAGAAATGATTAAATTAATGAAAAGAGGATCTGTCATCGTTGATGTTGCAATAGACCAAGGTGGCTGTGTAGAGACAAGTAAACCTACAACTCATGGCGATCCAACATATATAGTTGATGATGTAGTTCATTACTGTGTTGCTAATATGCCTGGAGGAGTTCCAAGAACTTCAACACTAGCATTAAATAATGCAACTTTACCATTTTTAGTAAAACTTGCTAACAAAGGTTATCAAAAGGCATTAGGTGAAGATAAAAACTTTTTAGCTGGATTAAATGTTCATAAAGGTGATGTTACATATAAAGCTGTAGCAGATGTTTTTGGTCACAATTATGTTGAGCCTGAAATTGCTATAAAAAACTAATTAATAATTTTCTAAGATAATTTTTTTACTTTTCTCTGAAAAATAATTATAATTTAAAATAAAGTATTTTTTTAAATCTAAATTTTTGTCTTTATTATTTTTTGTTAAAAAAAATAAATTAATAAATGATTCTTCAAAATTTTTAGTTTTATCTTTATCATAATTTTCAATTATTAGTTTCTGATTCCAAAAATTAATATTAAGTAAATTTTTATTAATATTTTTATCTAAAAATAAACGAATTTCATTTCTGTTAAATTCATTTAAAAGAGAAATTCTTTTGAAGTTATTAGGAAAGTCCATAATATAAGTGTAATCATAAGGTACTATTTTCCAAAATTTTAACTTTAATGATTTAGTAGGAATAAATAGTATAGTTATTGTAATTAAATTGTAAGTTATAAAAAATAAAAGGGAATATTTTAAAAAATTTTTAAAATGAAAATAAGACACAACTCTTTGACTTTAAGTGATTTTACTCTCTTAATCAAAATAATACTATTTCTATCTGTAGCATCGATATCATTAGCAGATGAAAAGAAAATTGGTTCAATAACTGAGCTGAATGGTTCTATAGTTGCAATTACTGATGAATTAGAAGAAAGAGATTTGTTAATTCACGATCCAATTTTTTTAAATGAAGAAATATTTGTAACCGAAGGATCTTCAGCAACTATTCAATTTAATGATAATACAGCAATTATCATGAAAGAACTAACCTCAATAAATGTAAGTGAATTTGAAAATTCAAAAAAAAATCCTAAATTAAAAGCTGAATTAATTAAAGGAAAAATAGTAATTGAATCTGGATCTATAGCAAAAAATGATAATGGAGAAATGTTAGTAGGTGTAACAACTTCTTCACTTGGTTTAAGGGGAACTAGAATTGAAGTTAACTTAAAACCTAATGGTAAATCAGATGTTTCATTAGCAAAAGATAGTTTTGGTAATGTTGGTGAAATACAAGTTTCATCTGGCGGTCAAACCTCAAGCATAACCTCACCCGAAGAGGTATTGGAAGTTTCAGATGATAATGAAATTGTGACAAGAGAAAAGACCAATGATGAAAAAGAAGAAGAAAAATCAGTTAGTGATATTTTAATTAAATCATCAAAGATAGATGAAGAAGAAATCACTAAGCAACTACAAAAGAAACTAGAGGATGGAAATCTAAAAGACGCTAATAATGATGGTGTTGTTGATGAGAGTGATGTTGAGGTAGCTAAAGAAAAAATTACTGATGAAAAAAAACAAAAAATAGATTTTATTGTTAATAATAGTAAAGATGAAAATACCGATTTTTTATCCAATGTAATAAATCAGTCAGATGATAAAAATACAGGTGAAGTAATAGAAAAGATAATTGACATACAAGACAGTCTTGTTGAAGGAGTGGTTGAAAATCTTTCAGATAAAGATAATAAGTTTTTAACTACAGTAACTTCTGAAGGCGCAGGTTTAATTAAAGAAAAAATTTTTGAAACTATCGTGGCAAAAGAAACTGATAAATCAGCAGCAATCTTAAGTAAGGTTATGGCCAAATCTGATGATGCAACAGTATCATCAGTAATTAATAATATTACTGAAAAGAATACTAATGAAGACTCTAATTTATCTTTAAAAGTAATGGCAGACTTTTCTGAAAATAGTCCCGAAAAATTAGATGCACTATCCAAAAGTAATGCAGATCAAATTCAAAAACTTACAGTATCAGCTGTAGAGGAAGCATCATCGTCTAAAGAAGATGCAGATTTAATTGCAAAAGTTGTGGCTACAGCTAGCGATCAAATAACAAATAAAGTAATTGCTGAAGTAACTAAATATTCTATAGATAAAAATGAAGTTTTGTCAGCAAAAGTTATGAAATCTATAGTTGAGAAAAATCCAGATAAGATTAAAAATTTAAGTGATGAAAATAAAGAGACTTTAATTACTCAAACTTTAGAAGCAGCTAAAAATCAAAATGAGGATAAAGAAAATAAAAACGATGATTTAACTGATTTAATTGCAGATATAATAATGGATGCAGATATCGACACATCAGGAGATTTAATTGAAAAACTTATTAATATCAAAATAGAGGAAAAATCTGATTTAAATTTATCCATACTAGAAAAATTGAGTACTAAAGATTTTTATGAAGAAAAATTAGAAATTATTTCTATTAGATCTAATTTAAATAAAAGTGAAGTAGATAATTTTATAGGTAAAAGTATAGACGATTTATCATCAGACGATAAATTAGATAGGGTGATAAATTTAATCAAAAAAAGTAAAGGTATAGTTGCAGATAAAATAATTCAAACTGGAAAAAATGATAAAGAAAGCAAGGATAAGGTTGTGAAAGTTATTGTTAAAATCATCGAAAAAGATCCAAAAAAAGCAACTGAAATACTGGAAAAAAATAAAAAAACAAAAACTTTAATAAAGAATATTAAAAATAAAATCGATAAAGGGGACGCTATAACTGGAGATGATTTTGATGATGTTTTTGATGAAAATATTTCACCAAATTAGATATGCAATTATCAAAAAATAAAAAATATCAATACACATTTTTTTTATTAATTATAATTTATTCAATTTTTAATGGAGGTAATTCTAATTTATTAATTCAAGTTAATTTTTTACTAATTAGTTTTTTTTATTTTTTTTGTGTAAAAGATAAAAATTACAACACTCATTTAAAATATTTTGTTAAAGAAAATAAAAAATCAATTTATTTTTATATTTTATTTTTATTTTATTTATTATTTCAAATATTACCTTTACCAGTTGATACCTTAAAATTTTTTTCACCTGAAAAATATATTTATTTAACCACTTTAAGTTCAGATCTAAAATATTCATCTATTAGTCTTGCTCCTTCTAATTCATTTTTTCAATTATTAAATTTTTGTTCGTTGTTAATTTTAATATTCATTTTAAAAATGATTTTTTATAGAGAGCAGCATAAAAATAGATTGTATTTATTTTTATCTTTTATTGGTTTTTTATCAGCTTTAATTGCAACTTTTTTATATTTAACTGGTAATATCGATATCTTAAGTTTTAAAAGTTACAATAACTCTAGTGCTTCAACTGGTTTTTTTATTAATAGAGGTGTTTTTTCTATTTTCTTACTTTTTTGTTTAATATCAAGTCTTGAATATCTTGGAAATTCTAAAAATATTAAAGATAATTTTATAACAAGCGTTTATGTAAGACTATTTATTGTTTTCATTGCAATTGGTTTAATAACTACATTTTCTAGAATTGGTAATTTTTTACTATTAAACACTATGTTATTTTACATGATTAATGAGATTTTCATTAAAAAAGAAAAAAATAATATTTTTAGAAATATTATTTTAATTATCATTTTGATTGATATTTTTATCTTAGGAATTTATTTTGGATCATCACGTATTATTGATAGGTTTAATTTGTTAGATGATGAATTTGCTGAAATTGCCAATGCTGATGTTAATTTTTCAAGATTTCAAGTAATTAAATTTGCGTCTTATCAAATATATAATTATTTATTTTTTGGTTACGGACCTGGTAGTTTTGAAATATTATTTCAAATTAATTTTCCAGATTTAACAAATAAATATGCTAATCATGCACATTCTGATTTAATTCAATTTATTGGCGAATTTGGTTTAATTGGTTTTGCAATATTTATTTTATCTATTTTAAGTTTTTTTACAAAAACAACTTATGATTTTAAAAATAATTTACTTTTGTTTTATTTATTTATTATCTTATTTTTTGATTTTTCTTTGCATATCCCCTTTATTCAATTTTTGTTTGTGATTTTTTTAACTTTTAATCAAAAGTTTATCAAATGATCTTAAGGCACATCTCTGTAAGTTCTTAAACCATTATTTATAATAGGGTTATAAGATTTAAATAAGTTTGTTTGAGGAAGCAATAAACTTATAGTTCTATTCCATTTAGTAATTTCTGCTGGTGGGATAAATATTATATCACCTTGTTTTATTTTAAATTTTTTACCTGCAATTAAATTTATAGGATTTCTTATATCTAATTGGAAAACATCAACTTCTAAAAAAGTATCAAGTTTTTCTCTTATTACATAAACTTTTTTTGCATTAGCTGTTAGTTGATTTAATCCAACTGATGAAACTAGTTCTGTTAATGAATAATTCATATCAGGAAAATATGTGCCAGGCTGTGATACTTCTCCAAATACATGAATTGAATTTGAGTTTTTATCTATAAATATTACATCATTTTTTTTTAGATAAAAATTTTCTTTTTCATCTTTATTTTTGAATGTATTAGTTAAATTAATCTTGTAAACTTTTCCTTCTCTTCTTAAAAGTCCGCTAGTTCCAAATGCTTTACCTTCAGAACCCGGATTAAAATCAGCCTGAATAGCTGCTTCAATTAATGATAATGGTTGTTCATTTAAAGATATTGTTATCTGATTTCTTACAGCTCCTACAATATATACTTTATTACTATTAAATTCTTCAATACTAATTTGAAGATCTGGGTTTTTATAAAAACTTTTAATAATTTGGATTAATAGATTTTGAGCTTCATTTAGAGTTTGTTCATCTAATTTAATTTTTCCAATAAATGGTAAATCAATCATTCCTTCTTGATCTATTTTATAAACACCATCCAAATCGTCTGTGTCTGTTAAATTAATACTTATTGTATCTGATGCACCCAAGATATATTCATATTTATAATTATAAATTTCTGAATAATCTGTAATTTTATTTTCAAGATCATTAAGTTGTTTTTTACTATATTTATCTATTTCTTTATTTGATAATTTATTGATTTTTATAATATTAACTTTGACATCGTTAATAGAGTATTCACTTGTCGATAATTTTATATTTGAGTTTTTTTTCTTAGGGCTTTTGTTAATACCAGGAAGAACAGTACAATTGTTTAATAAAAATAAAGTTAAAACAAATAAAAGGGATAATTTTTTAAAAGCAAGCATGTTAAATAATACTTTTATCATAATTAAAGTTTTGTTTAATACTAAAGAATTTAAATAAGAATAAACACATCTAACTATTAGGTTATTTTTAACTGTATTTATTGAAATTTTTCACAAAAAGAAATAAATATTATAATAATGATTAATAATAAAATTGATAAAACATTAGATTTTATTGATTTAGACCCAAAATTTTTATTTTCAATACTAAAAAAATATTTAATCCATCTTTTTTTTTTTGTTATACTGATCACAACGATAGTTTATCTTTTTTCACTAAACTTAGATAAAAAGTATAAAAGTTTTGCTAAAATTGTAATTGAGCCTGACGATAATAACATCGTTAATATTCAAGAATATTCTAATATCAATATAAGTAATAGAATTAATAATCAAATAGCCATATTTAAAAGTGATCAAGTTTTAGAATACATAATTCAAGATGAAGAAAATTCTAAAAAATTTGAAATGTTTTTTTCTGAAAATAATCAAAATTTAATACAAAAATTATTCAATAAAAAAGAAACTTTTAATATTAAATCTTTAAAAAAGATACTTTCAAGTAGTATTCAAATTTCAAATATAAGAAACAGTGATATTTTAGTTTTATCTTTTATATCCACAAACCCAGGAGTGTCTAAATTAGCTTTAGAGAGTATAATAAATTCTTATCAAAAGTATGAAATTGATAGTAAAATTCAAATAACAAACTATGCAAATGAAAAAATATCAGATCGTTTGCAAATCCTAGTTAAAGAGATGGATATTTCTCAAAAAAAATTATCAAAATATAAAGAAGAAAATGGATTGGTAGATACTGGAAATGTAAAACAACTAAAAATAAACGAAATCCAATCAATTTCACAGAGAATTATTGAAGCTAAACAAAAATATCAAACTCAACAAAACGATTTACTATCTATTAAAGTAGCTGAAGGGGATATCGATGCGCTACTTGCCATTAAAGATTTAAATTCAAGAAAAGATATTACAAATATTAAAGATCTTTTAAGCTCAAATGAAAGTAATATTCAATCTTTATCATTAATATATACTGATCAACACCCAAAGATTATTCAAGCAATAAATCAAAATAAAAATTTAAAAAAACAATTAAAAAAAATATTAAATACTAATATAGAACAAAAAGCATTTGAACTTAGTAATCTTGATAGTTTTATAAAACTTTCTGAAAGAGAAATGGATAAAGTAACAAGTGAACTAAGAGATATTGAAGAAAAAGAATCAGGTATGTTAAAATTTACCAGAGAACTTGAAAGTAATAAAAATTTATACCGATCTTTTTTACAAAGAGTTAAAGAAACAAACGAAGCTCAAAACCTTCAAGTATCAAAAGTAAAAATTCTTGAAAGTCCAAATTTGCCTATTAGTCATTTTTATCCTAAGCCAATAAGAAATTCTTTGGTTGCTTTTATTATTTCTGCAATTAGTGCTTTTACTTTATTATTTTTTAAAGAAATGAACTCATCCGCTTTAAGAAATACAGAAGCAATTGAATCATTAGATATTTTACAATTAGGTGTTTTGCCTCGTGTAGAAAAAATAAAAGAAAATTTAGATATTATTCAAATGTTTAGTTCAGATAACGAATCTCATTTTGCAGAGTCAATTCGATCATCTAGAGCAATCATCGAGTCTAAATTTAATAAGAATAGTAGTTTTCTTGTTACTTCTTCAAATCCTTCTGAGGGAAAAACTACATTTGCATTTAATTTAGCGTTATCACTTGAAAAATCAAATAAAGTTTTATTTATCGAGGGAGACCTAAGACGACCAACTGTGCTAAATAGATTTGTAGGCATTCAAAGTAAAAAATTTGGATTAGGTGAAATTATATCTGGAAGGTCTGAATTAAATGATGTGATACATAAAATACCTGGAACAAAATTAGATATCATTACTTCTGGTGATGTTAAAATTGATATGTCTGATGTTGTTAGTAAAGACCAGTTAAAGAAGTTCTTTGATACATTAAAAATTGAATATGATTATGTAATTGTAGACTCTCCACCAGTTCAGCCAGTTTCAGATACATTAATACTTGCCCAAGCAGTCGATAATAATTTTTTTATAATAAGAGCAGAAGAAACAACAATAGGGTCGTTAATGTCATCAATTAAAAAAATTAAAAGTGTTGGTGCAAAAATAGATGGAATTGTTCTTAATGATGTAGACACATCTAAGGGAAGCTATGGTTACTATAATTACTATCAAAATTATTATGGGACTTACCAAAAAACATAGTGATTTGAAAAAATTATTCAAAAATTAGATAATTACCATTAAATTGATTCAAAACTGATTCTATTGTTGAGTTATTTAGCATAGACATAATAAATTGTTTTTAATAAAACTATAAGTTGTATTATGAAAAACTCTTGTTTAACCAATATATCAAACCTTAATTCCGATAATTTAAAAGATGAAATTAATAGTTTTAAGAATAAATTTATAAATAAATCACAATATTTTATATGTGAACAGGATATGATTGGGTTAACTATGAATAAATATTTAGATATTGTAGAAAATTTTATTTCATTAAATTTAAGAAAATTTAAAAAAAACTTTATAATTAAGATTTATAAGTTAATTAAAAAAAGATCAATTGATACATCTAATCTTTTGTCAAAATTTGATTTGCTAGAAAAAAAATTTGATAACCAACAACTGATCTTAGAAAGAAGTTTTGAGCAAAATTCCAAATTACAACAAGAAATAAATAATATTAACAATAAGATAGTAAATAAATATGAACAACCTGAGTTAAATTATGAAAATGAAAAACCTCAAGTTATTGGACACAATTCAAATACGAAAGTTGATTTTTATCAAGAAGAAAATCTAAGACTTGGTAGTGAATTGGTTGAAACTAAAAAGAAATTTGAAATTTTAAAAAACGAGATAGAAAAATATGAAAATCAAAGAAGTAATTTAATAACAAAAATTAATTCTGTTAACGATGTTATCAATAATTCAAATGTATTGACAAATGTTTTTGAAAATGAAATTCAACCAAAAGTAAATATTTTAGATCCACAAAATATCCAAAAAAAAGACAAAGTAGATTTAAATGATCAAATTAAAGCTATTTTTTCGAAAAAAATATAGCTAAATTTTTTTCCCAATCATAAGCAGTTTTTAATATAGACTTTAAATCATTAAACTTTGGATGCCATGAGAATGTTTTTTTAAATTTATCAGAATTTGCAACAAGAAGCATACTATCCCCGGGTCTTCTTGGTCCTATTTCATATTTAATCTTTTTTTTAAGAATTGTATTGAATTCGTCAATTACTTCTTTGACTGTAAAACCTGTGCCATATCCACAATTAAAAATATCAGATCTACCTTCAGCCATCAGATGTTTAGCAGATATTAAATGAATATCTGCTAGATCTGATACGTGAATATAATCTCGAACAGCAGTTCCATCTTTAGTATTATAGTTATCACCATTTATTATAAGTTTTTCTTTTTTACCAACCGCAACTTCAGAAGCAATTTTAATTAAGTGGCTTGAGAATTTTGAAATTAATCCAGTTCTCATTTTAGAGTCTGCTCCTGCAACGTTGAAATATCTTAGTATGATATATTTAGAATTAAATTCTTTAGAGGATATTTTAATAAAATTTTCTAATTCTAACTTTGAAGAAGCGTATGGATTTAATGGTTTTAATTGATCCTCTTCTGAAACCTTTTCATTAATAGGGTCTCCATAAACAGAAGCTGTAGAGGAGAAAATAACTTTATTTAAATTATTTTCATAACATGTCTTTAAAAATATTTTAGCTTTTGTAAAATTAAAATTTCGATATTTTTCTGGTTGTTTAACAGACTCATCCACTCTAATCAGACCAGCAAAATGCATTACTAGATCAAAATTATTTGATTTAATCAAATTTGAAACTTTTTCTTTATCAGCAATATCAAATATATTTAAATTTACTTTATTTGGCAATAATTCTTTATTACCAGTAACTAAACTATCTATACAAGTAACATTATAATTATTATCGGTTAATAAATGACAAACATGACTTCCTATATATCCTGCTCCACCAGTAACTAAAATATTTTTCATTTATTAAATCAAGATCAAGAAATTATAATTTTATTTAACTTATAATAATTTAAATACCAATTAATAAATTTTTTTAAACCAATCTTATAGTTTGTATTAGGGTTGTATTTAGTAATAGTTTTTAACAATCTAGTGTCAGATAAAGTTGAGTGAACATCTCCCTTTTGCATAGAAACATAATTTTTGATAGCATTTTTTTTAAGCTCTTTTTCCAGGATATTGATGAAATCTAAAAGATAAACTTTCTTAGTATTTCCAATATTTAATATTCTAAACGGCGCTACAGGAGACAAGCTATCATTTTTAATTTTAATTTTTTTATTTAATTTTGGAATTTTATTTAATAATTTAAAAATTCCATCAACTATATCATCTATGTAAGTATAATCTCTATACATTTTTCCTTTATTGTAAATGTCAATTTTTTCTCCATCTAGAATTTTTTTTGTAAATTTAAAATAAGCCATATCTGGTCTACCCCAAGGTCCGTAAACTGTAAAAAACCTAAGCATAGTAATTGGAAGTTTCCATAACGCTGAATAAGAATGAGCCAAACTTTCAATTGATTTTTTCGTAGCTGCATAAAAACTGACTTGATGATCTGTTTTATCAATCTCTTGGTAAGGAAATTTTTTATTTGCACCATAAACAGAAGAACTGGATCCAATTATTAGATGCTTTATTTTAATTTTTTTTGCAATTTCTATAACATTAAAGGTTCCAATAATATTTGATTGCAAATATGTGTCAGGATTTTTTAAGCTATATCTTACTCCAGCTTGAGCAGCTAAATGGATAATTATCTTAGGCTTAAAATCTAAAATTGATTTATTTATTTTTTTTTTATTTTCAAGTTTTCCTTTTGTGAAAGAGAAATTTTTATATTTTCTTAAAATTTTTAATCTAGACTTCTTTAAATTTACATCATAATAATTATTCATTGAGTCAAATCCATGAACTTTATGACCTTTATTTAAAAATTTCTTTGCACAGTGAAACCCTATAAATCCAGATGAACCAGTTATATAAATTTTTGTTTTCATTTGATTATCTAATTTAATATAACATCTTAATGAATAAAGAAATTCCTAAAAAAACCAAAGTTGTTGTTATTGGGGGAGGTGTTGCAGGTTGTTCAGTAGCCTATCATCTAGCTAAATTTGGTTGGAAAGATACTATTCTACTTGAAAGGGATCAGTTAACTTCAGGAACTACTTGGCATGCTGCAGGGTTAGTTGGTCAGTTAGGAGCTACTGCAACAATTACAAAACTTAGAAAATACTCGCTTAATCTTTATAAAGAACTTGAAAAAAAAACTGAACTATCAACTGGTTTAAAGCAAAATGGTGCAATCACTGTAGCTAGTTCAAAAGAAAGATTTCAAGAATTATTAAGACAAGCAACAGCTGCAAAATTATTTGATGTTGATGTTGATGTTTTAGATAAACAAAAAATAAAAGAACTTTATCCAGTAATAAATAACCAGGATATTCTAGGTGGAGTTTATATGCCTGAAGATGGTCAGGCAGATCCAGTAGGAGTTACTAATGTTTTAGCAAAAGCAGCTAAAATTGAAGGAGTTCAAATATATGAAAAAAGCCCTGTAACTAAAATTTTAACAAAAAATAATCAAATTATTGGTGTTGAGACCCATGAAGGTAAAATAGAATGTGAGTACGTGGTACTTGCAACAGGAATGTGGTCTAGACAAATTGGTCAGGATATTGATGTTAGTGTTCCATTATATCCAAATGAGCATTTTTACATAATTACAGAGCCAATGAAGGACCTTCCAAAAGATTTACCGGTATTAAGAGATTATAATGATTGTCTTTATCTAAAGGAAGATGCGGGAAAAATGCTTGTTGGCATTTTTGAGCCAGGAGCAAAAAATGCATTTAAGGATAAAGGAGTAGTTCCAAATGATTTTTCATTTGGAGAATTTCCTGATGATTTTGATCATTTTGAGCCATATTTAGAAAAATCTTTTAAAAGACTTCCTTTGCTAGAAAATGCTGGAATAAGAAAGTTTTTTTCAGGGCCAGAGTCTTTCACTCCTGACACGCAATATTTATTAGGTGAGACACCTGAAGTTAAAAATTTATTCACCTGTTGTGGTTTTAATAGTATTGGAATTGCAAGCTCAGGTGGAGCGGGTAGGGTTACAGCTGAATGGATGATTAATGGTTATATGAATGAAGATTTATTTTCTCTAGATATCAAAAGATTTCAAAAATTTCATTCTTCAAAAAAATTTATAATGAATAGAGTTACAGAAACTCTAGGAGATTTATATGGAATGCACTGGCCATATAAACAACATGAAACTTCAAGAGATCAAAGGTTGCTCCCATATCATGATAAATTAAAAAAAGCTGGTGCGTGCTTTGGACAATCAGGAGAATATGAGAGACCAATGTGGTATGCATTAAATAATTCAAAACCTGAATATCAATATAATTTTAATTACCAAAATTGGTATCCATCTGTTGAGTATGAATGCTCAAATACAATTAAGAATGTAGGTTTGTTTGAGCTTTCACCATTTTCAAAATATGAAATTAAAGGAGAAAAAGCTTATTCTGATTTACAAATTTTATGTACAGCAAATATTAAAAACGAAGTTGGTAAATGTACATATACTCATATGCTTAATGAAGGAGGTGGAATAGAAACTGATTTAACTGTCGTTTGTTTAGATAAAAATCATTTTAGGATAATTAGCTCAGCAGCAGTTAGAACGCATGACAAATATCATATATTAAAATATTTATCTAAAGAAACAGAATTCAAAGATGTTACAGATGAATTGATATGTCTAGGAGTTTTTGGACCTAGAAGTAGAGACCTATTATCAAAAATTTCTGATGAAAAATTTTCAAATGAAAAATTTAAATTTGGTACTGGAAAGAATATTAAAATTAATTCTAAAAATGCTTGGGCTCAAAGATTATCCTACATTGGTGAATTGGGTTACGAACTTTATATCGAAAATAAAGATGCTGAAGAGATTTATAATCTAATTATAGAAAGTGGTAAAAATTTTTATCTATCACATTGTGGCACACATACAATGGATACAATGAGAATGGAAAGTGGATTTTTGCATTGGGGTCATGATATCTCACCAGAAGAAAATCAGTATGAGGCTGGATTAAATTTTGCAATTAGTTTTAAAAAAGATTTTGATTTTATTGGAAAAGATAAATTAAAAGAAATTAGAGAAAAAAAGATAAATAAAAGGTTTGTTATGTTGGTTTTAAAAGAAAGTGATCCAGGTAACCCCTTACTGCTTAATGAAGAGCCAATATATTTAGATAATAATATTATTGGAAAGACAACTTCAGGAAATTATTCATTTAACTTTAATAAAAATTTATCATTTGGATATGTTGGTTCTCACTATACAAATGATGAATTAAAAGAAAAAAAATTATTTATTGAAGTTGAGAAAAAGAAATATGCTGCAGATATAATATTAAAACCTTTAAAAGAAACAAATTTCAAAAATATTTGATTTAAGATTGAATTAATTTGTTTTTTTTCAATTTAAAGATTAAAATGTTTTTATGAAAAATAATTTTCAAAGAAACACTCTGTTTGATGAAAATCCAACTACAAATGAAACTATTCCATTAGAAAAAATTAAAACTACTAATGTAAATATACTTCTAAATAGAGTTAAGCTTGATGAGAAAAAAGATGCCGAAAAAAAAATAGTTTTTATTTCAATAATGGTTTCTATTTTATTAGGTGTGGGTCTTTTCTCTATTATTACTTAGCAATCAATTTAAATATCTAAATTCACTTAACATCACTATAAAGTCAATATTGATAACTGAGAAATACTTGATTGCACTAAAAATAAAATCTATTATAAACCAACGATAATAAACGGCGGGGTAGCTCAGTTGGTTAGAGCGCAGGACTCATAAGCCTGAGGTCAGTGGTTCGATCCCACTTCCCGCTACCATAAATACTTAATGAACTATAAGGATATTACAGTTGGAATTGTTAGTTTTAAGAGTGAGAAGGTAATTTTTGATTGTCTAAAAAGCATCAAAAGCATTAAAAAAATAATTATTTTTGACAATTCATACGATATTGAAACTAAAAAAAAAGTAGCAAATATTTATCCAAATATAAAATTTATCCTATCTAAGAAGAATTTAGGTTATGGAGAAGCTAACAATAAAATAATCAAATCATGTAAAACTGAATACTTATTTATTTTAAACCCAGACACGATATTGCAACCTAATTGTGAAATGCAATTACTGAAATCCATTAATGAGCTTAAATTAAATTTTAGTATTATCGCACCTATCTCAAATAAAAAAGATTTTGGAAATTTTGATAACTCAAAAGTAATATTTACCAAAAAATTGATCAAAGTAGATTTCGTAAAAGGTTATGCAATGTTACTAAATGTTAAAAAAATCAAGAAATTAGGAATGTTTGATAAGAATATTTTTTTGTACCTTGAAGAAATAGATCTCTGTAAAAGAATTAAAGAAAGAAATCAAAAAATCTTTGTTAATAAAGAAGCAAAAATTATACATTTGGAAGCAAAATCAACTGACTTAAAATTTGAATTTGAAAAATGTAGAAATTGGCACTGGATGTGGTCAAAAATTTACTTTAATAAAAAATACTCAAATAAAATTATTGTTACTTTAAAATTTTTGCCTAAATTATTACTTATTTTTTTAAAATTAATTTTTTATTTATTAATGATTAATAAAAATAAAACTATTATTTATTATTACAGAATGTCTGGAATGTTTAATGGTCTAATTGGTAAAACCTCTTGGTTTAGACCTCGTTTTAAAGACGTTTAGAATTTTTCTTTAAATTCATCAATGCTAATAACTCTAAGATAATCTTTATAATTATTATAGTAATCTTTAAATTTTAATTTATTAATTGGTTTATCAAGTTTTAGTATCTCTGAATTTTTGTTTTTTTTTATTATTCCAATTCCTTCATCCATCTCACAAGTATAGATATCTAAATCTTTATTCTGCCTTAAATCAACTATTGCCTTCCAAACATCCCCATTCCATTTCATTTTAAATCTAGGAACTGCCTGTTTTGCTAAAGAATCTGGCATACAATCATGAACCAGTACAATCCCACCATCATTAAGACAATTTATGGAGTTAAGAATGTCCTTTTTGACTTGCTCATATATGTGGAGTCCATCGATAAAAATAATATCAAATTTCTTGGTGTTGGTTGAAAAAAAATCATCACTTGTTGTTTTAATATTTCCACCGCTTTCAGGGTCAACACCAGTTTTATTCTCAATCTCTATTTTTGAAAATAGTTGATTTTGATCACATCCTATCTCAAGATAATTTTTATAATTATTTTTATTAATTAAATATTTAATTAAATCCCATCTATAATAATTTCCAGGAAAATTATTTTTAATCTTTCCTTTAAAATTTTCTATAAATAAATTGTAATATACTTTATTTATTAGTTTATTTATTTTATTCAATTTTTCCATTTAATTTTAGTGTCCTGGAAATTCTATTAAGTTTTCAACTTCATAGTTTTTTTCAATTAAATTATTACATCCATCTAGGTCAAATAAATTTATAACAAAAACAAATGCTGAAACTTTTCCTTTTGACAATTCAACTAATTTAGCTGCAGCTTCAGCGGTTCCACCTGTAGCTATTAAATCATCAATAATTAACACTGAGTCTTTTTCATTTATAGAATCTTTATGGACTTCTATTGTAGCGGTTCCATATTCTAATTCAAAATCAACAGAATGGACATCGGCTGGTAATTTATTTTTCTTTCTAAGCATAATAAATGGTTTCTTCAAAATATAAGAAACAGCTGAAGCAAACACAAAGCCTCTAGATTCAATAGCTGCAATTTTAGTAAAATTGTATTTTTTAGATCTTTCAACTATTTGATTAATTGTTTCAGCAAAAGCATTTTCATCTTTAATTAATGTTGTAATATCTCTAAAAAGAATTCCTTTTTTTGGGTAATCTGGTATTGATCTAATATATTTTTTTAATTCCATTTTTTTATGAATAAATTATTTGTTGCAGCTTTAAAAGAAGAAACTGTTGGTTTAAATTATTTTTATCATGTTGGTGTAGGTAAAATTAATGCTACTTACAATCTTATTAAATTAATTCATAAACACAAACCATTAAAAATTATTAATTATGGCACTGCTGGTTCTTTAAAAAAAGAGTTATCAGGCATTGTAGAATGTACAAAATTTTATCAAAGAGATATGGATGTACGGGGCTTATTAGACCTTAAATTAGGACAAACCCCATTTGATAATATTAATGAAATAGTAAATTCTGTAGAAGGCTATTCTTGTGGAAGTGGAGATAGTTTTGTAAATAAGAAAATCGAAATGGATGTAGATTTGGTTGATATGGAAGCTTATGCTTTAGCAAAAGTTTGTAAATTAGAAGGTATAGATTTTAGATGTTTTAAATATATTACAGATAATGCTAATGACAATGCTCCTTCTGATTGGATAGATAATTGTAAAAAAGGTGCAAAATTATTTGATAATAGAATAAACGATTTCTAGTTTAACGATAATTTTTTTTCATTGAAAATAATATTAATATCTATATCAAGTCCTTCATTTTAAGGACAGGATATATATGACTAAAGTTGGAGAACACATTACTCTCGATATTATTGGGACTACTAAAGAGTATGATCCATCTGTTTTTGAAAAAGTAATTCATGAGATTGCAAAATCTGCAAAAGTTACAATTTTAGATATTTCAAAATATAAATTTGAACCACAAGGTTTTACTATTTTGGCATTATTAGCAGAAAGCCACATTAGTTTTCATACATTTCCAGAAAAAGGAATAATTAGTTTTGATTTTTTTACATGTGGGAAAGTAAATCCATCAATTGCAATTGAAATTATTAAAAAAGAATTTAGGCATAAAAGAATTGTTAAAAAAGAGTTTAATAGAGATACAAGATCCCTGTATCATGATATTTATAGTTCTTCAGGTTTACAAAAATCATATGTTGTAAATGATGTTCTTGAGGATTTTAAATCTAAAGTTGGCCAACATATTGAAATTTTGGATCTAGAACAATTTGGAAAATCATTATTTATTGATGGAGAAATACAAGTAGCAGCTACTGATGAACATTTGTATAGCTCAAATTTTGTTGGTGCTGGACTTAATTTAAATAAAGATAATGAAAAAGCAGCCATTATTGGTGGTGGTGATGGCGGCGTCGCTAGAGAATGTATTTCAAAAGATTTTAGTTTTATAGATTGGTATGAACTTGATCCAGAAGTTGTTGATGTATGTAATAAACATTTGGGTGATATTGGTAAAAAGGCAACTGAAAAGAATTCAGTAAAGTGTGTTTGGGGCGATGCATTTGAAAGTATTAAGTCTGTAAAAGATGACACTTATGATCACATATTTGTTGATCTTAATGATGATCAATTTTGTATTGATCTTGCTGCAAAAAATATGGATTCTATGATTAGAATTTTAAAACCAAAAGGTGTTATCACGGCTCAAGTTGGAAGTCAGGATAAAAAACCCAAACAAGTTGATAGTTGGTTAAATGTTTTTAACCATCATTTTGGAAATACCAAATTGTCTAGAGTTTATATACCTAGTTTTGATTGTTCATGGAATTTTTCCTCGTCAATAAATCATTAATTTTTCTTTAAAATTATTTTTTTTGTGAAATAATTACCTTTAAATTAAAGGAGAAAATAATGAATATATTTAAAAAAACTATTTTAACAGTTCTCGCTTCTTTATTAGTTATCGGAAATGTTTACGCTGATAAAATAAAAATTGGAACTGAAGGCGCTTATCCTCCATGGAACTCAAAAGATGCATCTGGCAATCTTATTGGTTTTGAGGTTGAGTTAGCACAAGAACTTTGTGCAATCATGAAACATGAGTGCACTATTGTTGAGCAAGATTGGGATGGAATGATCCCAGCTTTGTTAATGAGAAAGTTCGATGCAATAATGGCGGGAATGTCAATTACAGCAGAAAGACAAAAAACAATTACTTTTTCTCAAGGTTATGCAGATGAAGTAGCTTCATTAGCAGTAATGAAGGGTTCAAGCTTAGAAGGTATGGATACACCAGAAGGAGTTAACTTAACTCTAGGTGGTTCAGCTGTAAAAAAAGCTCTTAAAACTATAACTGGAGCACTTGCTGGAAAAACTGTTTGTACGCAAACTGGTACAATTCACCAAAACTTCTTAGAGTCTGGTGACGTTGGAACTGTAAAAGTTAGAACTTACAAAACTCAAGATGAAGTAAACTTAGATCTTACAGCTGGAAGATGTGATGTAGCGTTAGCTGCTGCAGTTGCATTTACAGATTATGCTGACAAATCAGGTAAACCAGTTACACTTGTTGGACCAACTTTTTCAGGTGGTGCATTTGGTAATGGTGTTGGTGTTGGATTGAGACAAGGTGGAGATGATGCAATCGGTAAAAGAGACGCTAAACTTCTAAAAGATTTCAACAAAGCAATTATTAAAGCTAGAAAACAAGGAATT
>Ga0209223_10002182_pt1 | contig 20000 bp, 47 predicted proteins | sample COG_06_FD_184750 | JGI IMG/M metagenome (GOLD analysis project Ga0209223, IMG submission 184750) | Pelagic Microbial community sample from North Sea - COGITO 998_met_06 (SPAdes) (version 2) | ecosystem: Environmental > Aquatic > Marine > Neritic zone/Coastal water | place: Helgoland, sampling...
GGTTTCCACCAAGGTTAATAATTAAACCAAAACAAAGATGAGTAAAGAAGAAATTTCAAATTTCTTAGAAATTTGGACTACAATAGAAAAATATTGGAAAAATGGATGCAAAACAGAAGATTTAATTAAAATGATTAAGAGTGTAAACCAAAACAAAGATAAATGAAAAGAGGATTAACATATGACGATATTTTGTTAGTACCAAAATATTCAGAAGTGAAAAGTAGAAGTGATATAAAATTACAAACACTAGTTAGTAGAAGATATGGTTTATTAAGACCATTAGTTGCATCTTGTATGGATACAGTATGTGAATATGGAATGGCAATAAAGATGGTAGAGTTAGGTGGTGTTGGTTGTATTCATAGGTTTATGACTGTTGATGAACAATGTGAACAAGTTTCTAAAGTTGTTGAATATATTAACAATAACCATATGTACGAACATTGGGGTGTGATGTATGATGATTGGCACTCAGAAATAAAACAAATTCCAGTTATGGCTGCGATAGGTGTTAATGATGTAGATATTGATAGAGCAGTTAGGTTGGTATTGAGTGGTGTTAATATCATACTTATAGATGTAGCACATGGACATCATATTAATGTTAAAAACATGATTCGTAAACTAAGAGAAGTATTACCAACATCCGTAGATATAATCGCAGGGAACATCTCAACAAAGGAATCTGCGGAAGACTTATGTGAATGGGGAGTGGATGGTTTAAGAGTTGGTATTGGTGGTGGTTCATTATGTACCACTCGTATACAAACAGGTCATGGGGTACCAAACGTAACATCTATAATTGATTGTGTTGAAGGTTCTTCTGTTCCTGTTATGGCAGATGGTGGAATTAAAAATAGTGGTGATATCTCCAAAGCATTGTCTGTTGGTGCAGATTGTGTGATGTTAGGATCATTACTCGCAGGTACTAAAGAGTCACCAGGAAAGATAGTTGAGAAAGGTAGTGGTTCTTTATATAAAAGATATAGAGGTTCCGCAAGTTTAGAAACAAAATCTGCACACAAACAATCTACCAAACACATTGAGGGAGAATCTACAATGATACCATTTAAAGGTAGTGTTGAATATATAATAGATAAATTAAATGATGGGTTAAAATCTGCGTTATCCTACAGTGGTTCTAAAGACATTAAAGAGTTTCATTTGAAATCTGAGGTTATGGAGATTACACCATCTGGAATGGCGGAGTCTAAACCACACCTACTATGAAAAAGAAATATCCTGATAACATAGTATTTAACGAAGAGTCGGGTAAGTTTGATGCAAACACAAAACATTATCCCACCACAGTTGGTTCTCAGTCTTTTGAACCTATTATAGTTGATAAGAGCGATACAATTAAAGCGGATAAGTATTTCAATAGTAGATTAACTGAACTTAAAAAAGAATATGAATCATTAGTTAATGAGTATAATGATAGTAAATTAGTTTATGAATCAGAGCACACTTTCCAACCAACCGTAGGTGAAACATACCATTTATATAAAAGAGATGATGAAACACTATTCCTAAGTATTATAACACCAAATGAATGGGATAAAAAACACATAGGATCTTATTTGTTATTAAATAATGGTGTGTGGGAAAAATTATAACTTCTCTACCTTAATAAAATCAACACCTCTTCCTTTATCTTCTAATGTAATTTCTTGTTCGTTTGGGAAAAGTATATTGTTAGTAAGTGTTTCTATAAAATCTATTTTATCTTTAGACGCTTCAACAGTAATTAAAAAAACTACTTCACCCATATCACCATAAATACTACCTCTATTATAATGATTGTCAATTAAATCTCTTTTATTGTTAGAATAGTGACTACCTAATTCATCATAGTTTATCTCATTCTCATCATTTAAATACAACAGTCTATACAGTTTTATTTTATTAGGTAAACTATTAAACCAACGAATCAAATCTTTTAAATCCTCTATTGCACTTTCTTTATCATAACCCATATCAACAGTGTAATGATATAAAAGTTTTTTTAAATCTTCTTTTGTTATTTCGTATTTTTTATTTCTATCTATAGATTCGTTAATATTGTTAGATTCCATTGGTTTAAAATATACATCATATATTTCTGGAAATAAAAAATTAAAGATAAAAAATACGGAAAAATCATATTCAAAACCCAATTCGTCAATCATTAAGTCAATTAAATCACCAAATAGATTATCATAATTTCCAAGCCGACTCCATTTATATCTTAATTCATCTCTTAAGAAATTTTTATCAATAGTAATAGGTGTCTCATAAAATTTATCTGCAAAAGATATCGCTAATTCCCCATATTTATCAATAGAAGTGTACCTACTTATTATTTTTTTGGATAGTTTTTTTCCAGCATCAAAACTAATGTTATGTATTTCTAATAACTTTTCAAATACAGGTGAATTATTTAACATAAATACTTTATTTTATAAATATAAATATTTATCTTTATATAAAAAATAATATGGCTAAACTTTATTTTAGATACTCAACAATGGGTGCTGGTAAATCCTTAGATTTACTGAAGACTGCATATAACTATGAAGAAAGAGGAAAGTTTATAACTTTGTTAACATCAAGTTTAGATAATAGGTATGGTACTGGTAAAATAACTTCTAGGGTGGGTATAAGTAAAGATGCACATATTTTTGATAGTAGTACTAATTTATTTGAGTTTGTATCTGAATATTGTTTTGGTTGTGACTGTGTTTTAATTGATGAGTCACAATTTTTAACTAAAGAACAGGTGTGGCAACTTACAGATATTGTCGACAAATTAGAGTGTAATGTTATAACATATGGGTTGAGATCAGATTTTAAGGGTGAGCCTTTTGAGGGTTCTATATATCTTATGACACTTGCAGATAAAATTGAAGAATTAAAAACAATTTGTAAGTATGGTGATAAAGCTTCTATGAATATGAGGATGGTAAATGAGATACCAATTTTTGATGGAGATAAAGTAATGATTGGTGGTAATGATTCATATCTTCCTGTTTGTAGAACATATTATAAAAAAATGAAAGAAAAACATGGTTGATTTTGTATTAATATCTACACACCCCATTAAAAAGTCTGACTTAGGATTTCATGGGAATCTATTTGGTGGTAAATTATTGGCTTGGTTAGATGCTGCGGGTGCAGCTTATGCTATGGAAGTTTGTGATTCACCACGTATGGTTACCGTAAAAATAGATGAATGTGTTTTTAAGAAACCTGCGAAAGAAGGGCAATTATTAAAAATATACGGTAAGGTATTAGACATAGGTAAATCTTCTTTAACGTTAGAATTAGAAGCGAGGTCACACAACGTTTATTCTGGTACACAGTCTGTCATATTAAGTACTAACATTAAGTTTGTTAGAATAGACGAAAATGGTGATTCTATCCCTATATCTGATAGGGTTAAGGTTAAGTATGGTTTCCTTTAATAACTTTTCTAACCTTTAATAGAAGTGTTAGGTGGTAAGAACATAAAACACTAATAGCAAAAACCTCAAACCAAAATAAATCAAATAAAAATACACAACTAAGTAAATAGGGTATTAAAAATAATCTATATCTTTTTAATTTATATAATGGGTATATGTTAATCATAAAAAAAGATACTGCAAAAACATTATGTAAAGTAGGGTAATACTCTACTGAAAAAATAGTTAACATAAATAAAAGTATTCCAGATAGTTTCCATTTAGGTAAATCTAAAAACACATATGTTGTTAATGCGTTTGATAGTATAAATAAAGGTTGTAAAGGTGTTTCCCAGTAGGAAGAAATTGAGCCCATTTTACCGTAAAAAGAAAACATAATTAATGGGCTAATAAACGATAATATTATTATTGCAGTTTTAATCGTAAAATTAGTTCTATCACTTTTTTTTAAACTCATAAATTGTTGGGATAAGTTCCTTATTAAATAAATACGTAAATAATAAAAATTGTGTAGTCTATCTAAGTATGTTTACTTAATAAAAGTAAGTTAGTTTGTGTATTTTAATGTTATTAACACCACAAAAAATGGATATTATAAGGATATGGTAGTATCTATGTATCGTAAATTAAAATAACATTAAAAAAAAACAAAATGAAAAACACAATTATCAACATAGTATTATTATTAAGCTCTTTAGCGTTTTCTGCGTATGCTAGTGGGCAATCGTCTGTATGGGCAACTGCAGAGTCAATTGAAGCAGTAAATCAAAATGAAGAATTTCAATACCTACAAGCACACTTAGGTATTGAAGTAACACAACCACTAAGTAATTCTAGACAACCTCACTTGCAAAAAGTATATGAGTTCTCTTGTCAATGTGATGAAGTGGAATTATATGCTTCGATGCATAAAGTATCTGATGTTTCAGGTATTGAATATGGACCTAAATATGAAACTTTAAACGAACCAGATGACTATTCTTTATTTCAAAACTACAATAACAACACCACATCTAGTTGGCATTTAGATTTGATATGGGCGCAGGCGGCTTGGGATGTAACACATGGTACTGTACCTGTAGCAATCTCAGATCAAAACTACTTTGTAAATCACGAAGACTTAGTTGGGAAGGTATTACATTATGACACAACAAACACTTCATCACAAGGACATGGAACTGCAGTAGCTACGTTGGCGGGTGGTAACACTGACAATGGACAAATGATTAGTAGTATCGGTTATAACACACAATTAGGTTTATATAGAATGAACTACAACGAAGTATTACAAGCAGCATATGATGGATATAAAGTGGTTAATATGAGTTGGACATCGGGATGTAACTATAATACGTATATAGATGACGCACTACACGAAGCATATGGTTTAGGAGTTTTTTTAGTCGCTTCCGCTGGAAATGGGACAACCTGTGGTGGACCAACTGAATTAGTTTACCCATCTGCTTACGATGTTGTATTTTCAGTATCATCTGTAGATCATAATGATTCTCATGACAACCCAAATGGAGGTATACCTCATCAATATAATTCATCAGTTGATTTAACTGCACCTGGTTATAATGTACCAATAACGGCAGCACCAGGTTGGGCATTATTTGGGAGTGGTACCTCTTACGCTTCTCCTATTGTAGCAGGAACTGCGGGACTTATTATGTCGGCTTATCCTGGTATTACACCAAACGAGGTTAAGGACATCCTTCAATCAACTGCGGTTAACATAGACGCACAAAACCCAAATTATATCGGTATGTTAGGAGCTGGAAGATTAATGGCTGGTGAAGCGGTAAAAACAGCACTAGCATACTACATACAATCACAAAACACAAGTCCATTGGACCCTATTACTGAACCTGTAGTGGGTATCGATTTAGATGTTTTATCTGATGGTAACAATGGACATGGTAATGATGATGGTGGTTTCGACCCATCTAACCCAGGTAACGGAAATGGTAACAATGGGAACGGAAATGGTAACAATGGGAACGGAAATGGTAGACCTAATACTAATGACAATGATGGTGGATTGACTACTATAACCGATAAATCAATGAATATTCAAAACGGTATATATGATATGTCAGGAAGAAAAGTAAACTTAGATTGGGCACCTAACGGTATGTATTTAGTAGTTGAGAATGGAATACTAATTAAAAAAATTTGGAAATAATGAAAACAAATCGCAAGGCTAAACAAGATGATTTGAGAATGATGGGAGCACTTTTCTTAGTAGTGCTCCCACTCATGTTAGTGTTAAGGAGTATTATTTTAAGTACACTTTGATGGTAGTTCCATCTTCAAGTACCCCAATCACAAGGCCAGTTGTTTTTTGAGGGTCTACTTCTTGTCCACTAATATTAACGTATTTAACGATACGTTTTTCTCTTTTACGATTATCTATCGCAATAGGGTCGAATATTTCATACATTCCATCCCAATCATATTGAACCAATCTATAGTAATTAACAATTGGTAAAGGTAATTCATCAACAAAATTATAATACAAATTCATATTTGAGTTTCCTGCAGCAGGTAAAGTACCAAGACTTTCCCAAACATATGCGTCTCGACTCCATTCTACATCATAATAATCTGTGTTAGCTTCTGAAGCAGTTACCCAATCTAAGTGATTACAACCTTCATGGTCATGTCCTTCAAATGAAATTAACTCAATAGGTAAAGGAGTACCACCAGGGTCATTCATTTCTAGTCTATCCATATGAGCGTATTTGTTGTTAACGTTACCATTAGTATTTGTATTTAAATCAACACTAACTAAAATAGTTGTGATTGGGATACTAAATATAAAAGTCCCTATCTGATTAGAAAGGTCAACACCTGCCCACCCATCAGATGGTGTATAATACCAAAAAGCAAATACATCACCGTTTCTTAAACTAGAAGCTACAGTTACTATTACCTCTACTTCTGTCCATAAGGACAGGTCTAAGGTATCAGATTCGAAGCTATAGTATTCATTGTCAATGAAGTTTCCTACGTTATTATAACAAAGGAACCCACCATGTGAACCTGTGTTTGGTTGTCCTGTTATTAGTGTGAATTTATCACCTGGTTGACTTAACGAACTAAAATCGTCAAAATAAGGGAATGGTGTTTGTGAAAAAACACCGAAACATAAAAATGTTGTTAATGTTAATAATAAAGTTTTCATAATTTTGGCCTTGTTTTTAAAAAATCACTTATGTTTTACTAAGTGTTATCACTTATAAATATATCATTATTACCCTAAAAGTCAAATGTTATGAGCATTTATAGGGTATTATTTATTATTTATTTAAAAAATTTTGTTTTTTTAAAAATAAATTAGTATTATTGTGTTATGAAAAAATCAAAAATCATATTAAGGTTAGTGGGGTTAACAATGATATACTTAACACTTTTTAGTTGTAAAACAAAAAGTAATGTTAATTGTGACGCATATGGTAAAGTAAATATACTTAAGATCCCATATACTGACACTATTGTTATGGAATCGTTACATTACCATTTAGATGAAGAACAACTTTGTTGTTGGGTACCAAAAGACACTAATATTTATACAGATACACTTTTTTTAGAATTACATTATGATTGATAAGATAGTAGAATGGTTTCCAGAGGATGAGGTTTTGATTGCGGATGGGTTTAATGATGCTATTATTGGTATTGATAGTAATAGTATGAAATTAATATACTCTGTAAGTAAGTGTATTGAGATACTTTCCAAAGACATGGATGAAGAAGAGGCGGTAGAATATTTTGATTTTAACGTTAGAGGTTCTTATGTTGGAGAAAAAACACCTATTTGGTGTTTAGATAATTTATAAAAATTATGTGTCGTTTTCCCATTTTTTTAATATTTATAGTTAATAATAATAACAACTATAAAAATAAAAAAAAATGAGTAGACATTTTAATCGTTTAAGAGGGATAGGAAGAAGATCGTTAGGTTTAAACAGTTTGGATTTAAATACACAAATAACTAATCTAACTACAACAAGGGATAAATTACCCACCCTCACTTTTAACGCAACTGAAGAAGTTGCAGCAGCTAAAGTTTTATCTAAATTAGTAGAAACTTATCATTTACAAGGTACTAGTGGTGGTTTAAGGAAAGGTGTAGAAGATCCCATACCTGTATTAAACGTAGAGGAAATAAAAACTGAGGCATTTACCTCATTATGTGCAGTTACTACGACAACATCTGTTATAGATAGAACTAAAAAACAAATAGATTCTTTTTTCAATGCAGCTGGAACCATTGGTGAAGGTTTTGATGGTTCTACACTATCTACAATTATAAACTTTGATAGATTTCTATCGAACTCTGAAAACTACGCAGATAGTTCACTATATCAATATTTTTACGAATTAGTCTATAGTGGTAAATTAAAGATAGAAAGAGAAAAAGAACCACATCTTAGTAAAAATTATACATATACTTTAGAAGAAAAAGGTGGGGATACATTATCACTTTTATTTACACCTGGTGGTTACATACAAGAAAAAGGTAATCAATTTAGTATTGGACCTATTGAAGGGAAAGAAAATGCTTTTAACGTTTATCAAAACGGAACTGCTACTGGTGATCCTGTGACGACAATAACGTATAATAAAGAAAAAGATGTATTTTCAAGTTTTACTGTAGGTGAAGGAGAAAAACAGTTAACATACACATTAAAATTTAAATCTCTATTATTGAAAGGTGGTAAAGTTACTGAAACAACATATAAAGAAGTAGATAAGTTGGTATTGAATTTAAAATCTACATATGAAAAAAACCTAACAGAATACCTACCATCTTTTATGAAATATCAAAACTGGGCTAAAGATTTAGTAGATACATATTTTTCTAAATTAGAAAAACCTGTAAGTGAAGAAGATGGAAAAGAAGGTGGTATTATAGAAAGGGATTTAACACCAGACTACGCATATAATTATTCTAATCTAACTAATGATTTAGTATTAGATTTATTATTTTTTGATGGGGAGGATAGACAAACAAAAATTAATTCAATGGAAGGTCAGAAAAAGCAGATAAATATTGCGGTAATTAACTTAGGTATACAAAATGATTCTTCTAAAAATATTTTAACTTCTTTTGGTGAGATTAATTTAGAGGTGAAAGAAAAAACTTTGTCTAATTTTGAGTTAGAAAGTGTAAAAATAACAACTACTATCGAAGAATTGAGAAAAGAAGAAAGTAAAATTTCTGAAGTGGAAAGAGAGAAAAGAGAACAAACTGAAGAAATACGGGAATCAGTTGCTGAAGAAGATGTGACATTTCTTAAAAAGAATGACTTAGTTAATATTATCAGTGCATCAGAAGCTCATAAGTTGTCTTTAAAGTATTTAGTTAGTACTAAAATAGATGGTTTAATAAAAGATGCTGCGAATCAAGGTTTATATGAGGTTGAAATTGAAGAAGGATTATCTCTAATTGAGGTTAATTTTCTATTAGAACTGGGTTATTTTATAAAAGAAAGTACAGAACCAAAGAAGAAAGGTAATAGAGTTGTTGAGGTTTCTACTTTTACTATTAGTTGGGAAGATGGTAACAGTATTTCTGGAGAAGCACCAAAAGAACCATTACCATAAAAAACAATTTTTAAATTATTTTTAGATCCGTATAGAAATATACGGATTTTTTTTATATTTATTTTATATGAAATCACACATTAGAAAAATATTAAAAGAGGAAGTAGAAGATTTTAGGGAAAAACACGATAGAAAAATACTTTCTTATTTAATTAAACAAGGTTTTAAACGTAATTCAGATTACAGAAAAGTACTTCAGTTTTTAGATAAGAACTTTGGTATTATTGGTTTAGAGGCATTTGAAATGTATCAAATGTTAAAAGATAATTTCGGTAATGTAGAGACTGGTGACGAATTATTAAGAAAAGACGTAACCAAAATTAGAATGAGAACTGCCAATAATAGTGCTAGAGACTTAGTTCAAAGCAGAGTGCCGTTTAAAGGTAATAATACTGATGGTAAATATGTAGATGGTATCTATGTGGTATCTTCTTATAATTGGTATCCATTATTTGTATATAAAGATGGGCAATGGTTTGAAAATAAAGATAAGTATTCGGTTTCAACATCTAAACAAACAAGTCAATTAAGACCTTTTAGAGAAGATATAATAATGGTTGGTACAGACACACTTAGAAAAATAATAAGTGGTAAATTAAGGTATAAAGGTAAAAAAAGTTAATAGTTATGGGATATTCAGAAGATTATATTTATGAGATTTTTGAAGAATTAGAAAAAAAAGAATTAAAAGATAGTTTTCATAATCAATTAAACAAAATGAAATGGCAGGATAAACATAAGTATAAAACACCTAAAGAAAAATACGAATACGCCTTTAAAAAAGTAACTAAACAATATACTACTTACACAACCCCATAACAATGTTTTTGTTTATTTAAAATAAATTTCTTATATTTGTATTAAACCAAAACCAAAACAAAGATGACAAATTTAGAGACACATGATATGGTTGGATATTGGATAGATGTGATAGGACTTAATGGGTGGACTATCACCACAGAACATATCCCAATAATGTCCGTTGTTTATGAAAAAAGTATACCATTTCGGGATAGATACTTTGTAGGTGTTGAGATAGATAGGGAGTTAATGAGTGCTCGTATATATCACGATCGTCCATTGAATGGTGAATATGTCGTTCACGAATTACTTCATGTTAAATATCCTAATTGGTCAGAAGATCAGGTTAATGTAGAAACAGAAAGATTATTAAAATCAAAAGAAAGATGACTGAAAAAGAATTAATAACGATAGGCTTTGAAAAGCAAATAGAAGAAGATGAAAAAAACCCATACTATTATTATACATTAGATATAGTAGAAGGGTTGTATGGTATCACAGATGCTAATGATGAAATTAAGAATGATGAGTGGAATATAGAACTATCGTTTGACTGTAACCCAAGAATTAAATTTAAGGATGTTAAGTCATTCACTGAACTAATTAATTTATTAAACCAAAACAAAGATGGGTAAACAGATGAGTTTACAAAACCATATAAAAGTAAACAGATGAGTTTACTAACTAAACCAAAACAAAGATGATTAACTATTTGAACAATCTAAAGGAGTTTTTACGCGAGAATCTTTTACTGATTATTTTTATTGTCTTACTTATAGCTATCGGTAACAACTTACGTAACAATTATGCAAAAGTACTAGAAGATAAAGAACTAAACCAAAAAAAAGATGAGAAGAAAGATTAAAAGTTTGATAGGATTAATATTAAAGATAATAAGCGTACCTTTTTTATTAATAGGTGGTATTGGTGCGATTTTACTGATATTAGAAGATATGATATATGAAGAACTTTAACATATTTATAATAAATAATAACATAAAAATTAAAAATAAAAAATGAAAAAAACAGTTAAAATTTTATTTCAGATTGGTTTTACCGTCTGTTTATTAATGGGAATGTGGCACTTAATAGAACAAAGTACATCCGAAGAAAACCCCAACTCAGATACACAGGTTGAGAAAGTATTACAAATTCACAAAGGTAAGTTCGCATTCTGTGGTGCATCTGGTGCAATACCTACAGGTAGAAAGATTAAAGTACAAGGTAGGGTATTTGAAGAGGGTTGTGCAATTTGTCCTGTTTTGGAAGGACCTTCCATTGCAAATTTAGCGATGTATGGAGAAGGTGGTACATGGGGAGATTTCAACGTAAGAGAAAACCCACAAACACCTGATGGTACAGACAATACAGTATGGTCGTTCTTTTGGTTTTTTGATAAGAACGACACAGTTCCCCAATTTAATCCAAAAACAAAAGAATGGGAATGGATGAACCCAATAAACAGAAAATTTATAGTAGATAAAAGTGCGGATAGTACTAGTATGAGTAATATGTTTGCAATGCCAGGTGTCATATTCGATACCACATCAACAGGAATTGTATTAGCTAAATGTTACGGACCACTTAATGAGTCGGCAGTACCACTAAGAAAGGCGATTCATGTGAGGGATAGTATGGTTTCAGTTACCGCAGCTAAAGAAGGATTCCCTTATCCAGTAGGTACACCTATACCTGTAATTGATACATGTCAAAATAAATAGAATGGGTGAAGAAGAAATACACAAAAAATGGAAAAAAATTCTAAGAGGTATCACCTTAGAAGATGCAATCAGATGTGAGGGTTATCATAAAGATTTAGAAGATGGGGTGATATCACAATCTGAAGTTAAAGAATTCTTATACCAAATGGGATTAAAATATAGTTAGTAATAATATAATTTTAATTAAACCCTTATAGTAATATAGGGGTTTTTTATTTATACAATATATTTATATTATATGAAATCCACAATAAGAAGAATATTAAGGGAAGAATTATATTCACCATCAGGGGGAAAATATAAACCTAATAAGTTTGTTGTTCATAAATCAAATCCTATGTGGAGAGATAATATTGAACTTAATGGGTTACAAACATCAGTGGGCGATTGCTATCAAAGTCATGTAGGTGGAGATGTTGGATGTAAACCATCAATATTTGCGACGGATTCGTTAGAAGAAAATAAAATGTTTGATTCATCTTATGATGATGATATTTGGATTATAAATACAGAATGTGCGGGAGTTATTTGGTATTCGGATAAACACTTCGAATATGGTGAATATCCCCATATAGTTACATTTGATAATATATCACCAGATTGTATTAAGTTAATACATAAAGGTACAGGTAAAAGTATGTGGTAATACACATAATTTATTTAAACCTCTATAGAAATATAGGGGTTTTTTGTTTATATAATATATTTATAATATATGAAATCCTTAATAAGAAGAATATTAAAAGAAAGCGTAGATGATATTACCTTACAAAAGATATCTAAACGAATCAAACTACCTTATTTTAAGGAAATGGGTTACTATGGTATAGACAAAATATCTGATATGAAAAAGTTATTTTCATATTTATTTAACACAGAAGTTTCTGATATAGTTATAACAGATAAAGAATGGATGGGTGTATATAATAGTGAAGGGATGGTACTTTATGATGAACACTTCGATCCTCTCGATGAAATACATTGGGAAATTACAAAATATGAAGATGAGAGATTCCCAGATCAGTGGACAACTATATTAGATATAGACGGAGATTTTGCGGGTAGAGAATTTAATGAGGATGGTGATGTAATATATCTTAGAGATGAAAATGGTGTACAAATAGATGATAGGGAATAATATTTATATAATATAGGGGGTTTTTGTTTATAATTATATTTATATAGAAACACATAAAGAAATGAAAATAATATTAACGGAAGAACAATTTAAAAGGGTTATACTGAAAGAAGATATAATGGATTGCCCTACAGGTTTTGTGTATGATAAAGAAGTAGACAATTGTGTAGAAGTACAAGAATTAGATAGTGTAACTGTTCTGACATTTAGGGACCCTAATACCCAAAAAACTTATGATAATTATAGAGACTTATATTATGATATTTCAAAGGAGTTCAATAAATCGGGTAAAGAATTAGATGAAAAATTTAATGTAGATAATTATGATAAATTAGATAATGATTTTTTAATAAAATTAACTAATGATTTAAAAAATCTATACGAAAAAGAAAAAGATAGTCTATCTGTTAATTGGGTTAAAAATAATATTGATACTCATATTGGTAAGCCATATATCTGGGGCGATGAAGGTCCAGAATCTTTTGATTGTAGTGGGTTTATTGATTATACTTTATCATTAGGTAGGACAACCGCTAATGGTTACTATGAAAAATATAAAGATTTAAGTATAGATGATGAAAATGTTAGAGTAGGAGATTTAATATTTTTTGACACCGTTCCTGCTAATGTTGATAGAGATGGTAGACCTATTGATCATATAGGTATTGTTACTGATGTTAGTAATCGTAAAAAAATAGAATTTACACACGCTTCTGGTGGGCAGTGTTGTAGTAACCTATCAAAATGTAAAGGTGAAAATGATAAACAGAGATTAAAAAATCAAAATAAGAAAAAGATAAGTAGTTGTCAAGTTAAAAAAAATATTAAAAAAAATTACTGGAAAAGAAAATTTGCAGGTTATGGTAGAACAAAATAAAATATTATGGGAAGAATAGAAAAACAAATATAGTGAAGATAATATTGACAGAGAACCAATTTAAAAGAGTTATATTAAAGGAACAATCTAATGAGAATGTTTATATAACTGGAAAACAACCTTACCCTAATGGTACAGATTGGGATTTGGTACATGGTATATTAGGTTCTAAGAGATTGGATGATGATTTAGAGGAGAGAGTTTCACAAAAATTAAAGGGTGGTGACTACAGAGTAACTAATGTTGAAATTAATTCAGAGAATAAAGGTAATGAAATTGTTACTAATGGATGGGTACAATTAACACCTAATAGTAACAATCCACATAAAGTATTTTCCACAAGAGGTTCAATAGGTGGGAATCATAAACAACGGCACGATCAACAAATAAGTGGTTTAGACGGAAGACTCAGTAACTATGCAAAAGGAAAAGGTTATAAAGGTGATGTTAATACATTCGGACCTTATACTATAACTGTCAAAGGACCCAACGGTGATGTGTCCTATACACAGTCATTTTTTGCAGTATCATAATCATCACTGTAATAAAAAAAATAACTCTCCCTATACTAAAAACATTCTTTCAACTGTATATATTTATATAGAAAGATACAAAGAAATGAAAAAGATTAAATTAAAAGAAAGTGATATCCAACGTATAGTAAAAAAACTTATCAAAGAAGAGGATAAAGAACATGAAGTACATAGTATAGTTCATAAAAAAATGGATGACTTTGTTAATGATACATTTGATAAATTTATTGAAACATTAGACTCTATAGAAGATGAATTATATCAACACTCTATAGAAGATGATGGATTTCTATATAGTACACAAAGCCTGTTCTTTAACGAATTAGTAGATTTAACCGATCACTGTATAGAAGAAATTAAACATGGAATGCATCACCATAATGAAATAAAAAATATGAGTAAAGGAAAAAGTGGAGATTCATCTCACTAAGTAAACACAATAAATTTTAAATACATCCTATATACTAAAAAATATTTAAACCTCTATATAATATAGGGGTTTTTTGTTTTTATGAAATAAATTTCTTATATTTGTTATATGAAGAAATTATTTTGTTACCTAATCATTCGATTAACAACCAGAAGAGCGTTAAATGCGGTTAAGATATTTGAAACCATTTATCATACAAAGTCAGAAGAAAAAAAAGTTATTATTATCAACAAACCAACAGAGTTAAAAGACACTGGTACAGTTAAAAGTAAGAAACAAGAGATAGTTGACGCAATCAATTATATAAAATCCAAAACGGAGAAAACAAAAAAAGATAAAGAGTCTCTATATTCTTTAGAGATGGTATTAAAGAATTTATAAACTAAAACAAAGAAGATGAGTAAAGAAGAAAAACATACAATAGATTTAGAATATTTTAAAAACTATGTTGAAACTTATGATTATACCCAATTTCAACATAATGAAACATTTATAAAAGATATGATTTATGGTATTGGTTTAGCCGTTAACGGTGATAAGTTCAAAATGGCTGATGGGTATAAAAGATTTGAAGATCTCTTATTAAATGAAATTATAAACCAAATCAAAGATGAGTAAAGAATTAACTCTAACAGAAAGATATAATGCTTATGGTATATTTGCCCCTAAAGGTGATGAAGAACACTATACAGAAGAACAACAACATTTGTTATTAGATGGTTTAGTCCCTAGATTAAGGGGTGAACTAACAGAAGAACAAATGAATCTATTAAACCAAAACAAAGATGAGTAAAGAAGTAAATTACAAATGGATTCCTAAAAAGGGATGGGTGGTTGAATCTGAAGATGAAACACTAAAAATGGTGGTGGAAGAAACACTAAAAGAAGTTAATAGAACAATAAATTTTCAAGAATACTTAAACCAAAACAAAGATGAGTATTAAGATAATTGTAAATAGTCAAGAACTTAAGGATAAGTTATTAAAAGAATCAAAGTATATTCATGACTTAGAATATATTGATAGTGATAAAGCTAGTACATTGATGCACATTTATATGAATCCTGATATAATTGAATTAAACCAAAACGAAGATGAGTGAATTAAAATTTTATTTGAAGTGGTCATATAATGAACCTAAACACCCAACTAAAACAATGTCTGAATATACTTGGGAAACGGGTATAGAATACACTATTGATGGTGCTAAATTAAAGTTTGATAAAAATACAACCTTTACCCAATGGAGAAAATCAGAAATAAATAAATGGGAAAACTTAATGAAAGACTTCAAGAAAGATAAAAAAGTACATTCTCTATGTTTTGAGATAAACCCTACGGATGATAAAGTTAAAGAGGTTGAATCGGGTAAGAATTTTATTAAATGGGTAGTTTAAAACCAAAACAAAGATGAGTGAAGAAAAGATAAAAGAATATGTTAAGAATGGTGGCATCCTATGGAATATTGAACGAATAACAACAATAAGGGATGGTGGAACAAAGATGATTATACTACCACCAATGTCAAAGTTAAACCCATTTTACATCCATAAGGATAATTGGACAATACATACAGAATATCCACTAACAGATGATAATATATTAACGGATGAACCAACAAGGGAATATTTGTTTGATAGATTGGATAAATATAAGGAGAATTGTGAGTGGGAACTGAAATATACTAATAATGTTATTAAAGGATTAAAACAAAACAAAGATGATGAATAAAATACTAAAATGGTTTAAATGTTTCATCCTTCATAGACCAGTAATGAGTGGGAGGTATAAAGTAATTTCACAAGGAATAACAAATCATAAAGTTAAATGTACATTATGTGGTTGTAACCATTGCGCTACAACCGCTACAGGACCTAAATAAAAACAAAGATGAAAGTAAATAAAAAGTTATTTGAGAAATCTAAAAGAGGACCATTCAATAAACCCATGATTTTTAAGACAATAAAAGAAGGATTTGAATATTTCGCTAAATTCAATAAACCAAAACAAAGATGAGTAAAGAATATAAAACAATAGTGGATAAGGATGATAACTACGTTGTGGTTACTATTAATGAGGTTGGAAAGGATTATGTATTGGGAAATTGTGATATACCAGAGTTATATTCATTGGATTCCACATTGGGGGGAATTGATAGGTATTATCATAATACTCTAATGGTAGAGTTTAAGGAAATGGGTTGTAAATTTAAAAAAATAAAAATTACGTAAACCAAAACAAAGAAGATGAGTAAAAAGATTATTAAAGACCCTTTCATTGGTGAAATAGAATTAACTAAACAGGGTGAAACATCTAAATATATGATGGGTGAATCTAGGATTGACACCATTTATACTGATGATAAAGAAAACATATGGATTGACACATGGTCTACAACAGGAGGAGATCCAATACCAATGACATTCTTACGAAAGGGTTTAGTAGATTTAATAATAGAATTAAAACAAAACAAAGATGATTCTAAAAAAGCAGAAATATAATTATCAACAGGGTATGGATTGGGGTAAATGTAAACCTCTTGACCATTTTTATATAGAAAGTGGTATAGAATATACTTTATTTGGATTTATTAAATGGAAGTGGGTAACATCTAAAACTAAACCAAAACAAAGAAGATGGGTATAGAGAGTAACGGAAGAATATATGATAAAGAGAAATTAAAAAAGGAATACTCTAAATTAGTTGAGGCGTATAAAGACAGAACCGATTTAGACATCCAACATCCTACTCCTAAATTGAAATGGTGGCAGAAGTTAATAGGAGCATTCAAAGGTAGAAGATATTAAACCAAAACAAAGATGATGAGTAAATATGTAGTATATAAATCTATAGATAAGTTACCTATTATGTTAAAGACTAAAGGTAAGGTGATATGGGATAAAGGTATTATCTATGGAATTAATAAACCAAAACAAAGATGAGTAAAGAAATTGAAAAAATAAGTAACCAATTATTTGAACTTAAAGAATGGTTATCTGAACAACCAGGACATCCTAGTCATCTTTCTAATTTACCACAATGGTTTTGGGAAGGTTGGGGTGAATGTATAGATGATTTAAAAAGAATAAGTAAAAACAAAGATGGAAAAGACCCAAAAAACAAAGATGAGTAAAGAAACTATTATAGAAGCTTTAATTTCTGCATCAAAGTGGGGTAGTTGGGCGTACGATTTAAAAGAAAGAGACAGACAGGGTAAAACTAAATTAGAGGACTTTAAGAAATGGAGAAGAGAGATAATGGAAGATATTTACAATGACTATATAAACCAAAACAAAGATGAGTAACGATATGATATTTTTAATGTGTTCTGGATTTTTCTTATTAGGAATGTTAGTAGGTGGGTGGTACGCATCTTTCTTTAATAGGAAACTAAAAAAAGGTGGTTACCTAAAATATGAACTTACTGATAAGTTCCATAAGGAAATGAAAACAGGACCCTATAAACCAAAACAAAGATGAGTAAAGAAAAACTAACAAAGGAAGAAATAGAAGACATTAAACATCTTCACAAAAATCTACTAAAGGGTTTAACAATACCTAAAAAGTATAAAGAACAAATGGAACAAACCTTAAAAGATAATATAAACCAAAACAAAGATGACAACTAGAGAAATTTATTTTAAGATTGTATATGAAGCCGATGGGTTCCCACAAGGTCGGATTGGTTATGTATACAAAGATACAAAAGGTATTATTCAAATAGGGGCAAACATCTGTTTAGAATTAAGAACAAATAAAGAGGTTGCTAAAAAATCTATCAATAAAATGAAAGAGATAGAAAAAACAAATGGTTTTATGTTTTGGGTCAATTCCCCAGAAGGAGAAGAATTCATTACAAAAAATAGTAAAGAAATTGGTATAGCTCTCATGAATGAACTAAGAATATAAACCAAAACAAAGATGAGTAAAGGAGAATGGATATTTGAATACAAAAATCATACCTATCATCTACAAGATAGAGATGATAGTTTTAAGAAAGGAGATTTGTTTTTTGAAAGATCAGGTAGATTAGGTCCTATTGAATGGGACGGTAAGGAACAACTTAACTATCATTGTAAAAAAATAGTAAGTATTAAACCAAAACAAAGATGAGAAAATTATTTGATAGTGCGGTAAAAACAATAACCCAAAAAAGATTTAGTTACATAGACTTAGTGATGATAGCAATTATCGAATGGTTAATACTAACAATAAGATGATTAAAGAATAATATTATTAGAAGAGGTTTTTGTAATCTATATATAAAAATATTTAAACCTCTATAGAAATATAGATTCACAAGAAGGGCTGGGATGATTGAACATTCGGACGATCGAAGGTTTTTGACTTTAACCAAAATAATCCTTAATATTAACATATGAAATTATATAACTCACTTAACATAAAAAAATACTATGTATAAATTTAACTCGATGCTACTGAATGAGGAACTTAATAAACATAATTTAAGTTTCTGTAAGGATATAAGAGTAAGAAAGGTATATGAGATACTAAACAATATAGAAGGAAGTTCTATAATGGTTAGAGTATTCCCAAACGAAGAAAAACATATAGACGATTATTTCTATGATCGTAAACTTAAAGATAAGATGATATACAGATTAAAGAGAGAAGGATTTAAATTCACCTCATTTAATGGAATGGAAGGTTACTATATTAAACCTCTATAGAAATATAGGGGGTTTTTTGACTTTAATAAAAATAATTTTTATATTTGTAATATGAATAATTTAATAAAATGTTTATTTAAAAAAAAGAAAGGTATGGATAAATTTAAAGTAGGTGATAAGGTTAGATTACAACCAACACCAAAAGGGAAACTTTCAAGTAATAATAATTATATTGCAAGCCATAAAGGATTAACATTCGTTGTGCAAAAACCTTATACCAGCCCCGGCGGTTCTGGTTATTATATCGTGTTCGAATCAGGTGGTAGTGCAGGATATGTCTACGAATATGAGATGAGACGTTTTGAAGAAACGAAAGAAGAAATCATTAAAGAAATAGAAGAAGTACAATCACAGATAGATTGTCTTAAATCTAAATTAGATTGGATGGATGAAGTGGGTGTTTATATATATGATGAAAATGAATTTAAAATATATGAAACTTTAAAGACCTTAGAGAATGGTGAGTTAGGTATTAAAGAAAAAACAAAACTTATTGTATCACTTATTAAAGGAAATAATTGTTAATATAAAAACATACATAATATTAATTAAACCTCTACATATAGTAGGGGTTTTTTTATGACCTAAAATAAGACCACCTAAGACATTATAATACTATGTGTATATACTATAATATATTAAAAAAGATATGTTATTAGAAGTGTTTAAAAACCCTTACAATTATATTATAAAACTATTACTATAAAAGAAAATCTATTTGCCCCATTAAAAATGGGTTATTTGAAGT
>Ga0209223_10002183_pt1 | contig 19990 bp, 11 predicted proteins | sample COG_06_FD_184750 | JGI IMG/M metagenome (GOLD analysis project Ga0209223, IMG submission 184750) | Pelagic Microbial community sample from North Sea - COGITO 998_met_06 (SPAdes) (version 2) | ecosystem: Environmental > Aquatic > Marine > Neritic zone/Coastal water | place: Helgoland, sampling...
GTGTTGGTATTGGAAATGAACCGGTAAGTAATACAATGTGGGGCATAGACCTTAACTATAGCAATGAATCCAGGCTATTGACAAAAATGGTAGATGCGTTGCCATTTATAAACACTAAAGCGCCTTCTTCACTAACTTTTTCTGGAGAGTTTGCTCAATTACTTCCTGGAACTTCCAATAAAGTGGAAGGTAAAGGAACTTCATACATTGATGATTTCGAAGCTACTGTAACCCCATTTAGCTTGGGAAATCCTACTGCCTGGAAAATGGGTGCGACACCAAAAACAGATGATGATAGGTTTGATTTAAGTGACGTTTCTCCAAACAGATTGGGCTACAATTACAAACGTGCAAGGGTTGCTTGGTATACAATTGACAATATTTTCTATCGCTCAAATTCAAAGGATAAACCAACGAACATTACAGAAGACGACTTAGACAACCATTACATCAGGTCGATTGGACAACAAGAAGTAATTAAAAGGGACAAGCAAGTAATTGCTGTTAATGAACCCTCATTTGACATTGCCTATTTTCCTTCAGAGAGGGGTACCTACAATTACAATCCAGACTTAGACCCAAATGGTCGCTTACCAGATCCCAACTCAAATTTCGGGGCAGTCACTAGAGCAATTACAAATGAGGTTGATTTCGACAAAACCAACATCGAATACATCGAAACATGGATAATGGATCCATTCATTAACACAACAAATGGGACACCTAATAATCCAAACGGGATCATCGTTGACGGATCTGAATTTCCTACTGCCAATACGAAGGGTGGAAAGTTAATTTTCAACTTAGGCAGCATCTCTGAAGATGTGATGTTAGATGAGCGTCATGCATTCGAACAAGGCCTTCCAAATGACGGTTCAACAGACCCCGAAGATGTGATTGCGAACGATTGGGGTTTAGTTACGAGGCAGCCCTACTTGAACCCCGCATTTGACAACGAAGAAGAGACAAGAAATAACCAAGATGTAGGTTTAGATGGACTTAAAAGTGTCGATGAAGTAGTGTACTTCGAAGAATATATTGAGGGACTTAACCTGAATAATCAGGCACTTGAGGAACTCCTTACAGATCCATCTGCAGATAATTTCAAATACTATTTAAGTGATGAGCTTACTCAGCAGGACTCCAAAATCCTTGAGCGATATAAATACTATAACGGACTTGAGGGCAATAGTCCAATTATAACAAATAGCAGTGCTTCTTTTACCCCATCAGCCACAAACCTTCCAGACAATGAGGATTTAAATAGAGACAATACATTGGCTGATTTGGAAGAATACTATGAATATGAAATTGACCTTAAGCCAAACCAGATGGAAGTGGGTAAGAATTATATTGTCGATAAAATTACGAATGAAATCAACGGTGATCAGGTGAGTTGGTACCTTTTTAGAGTACCTGTAAGAAAGCCCGACAGAGTCCAAGGCAATATTAGCGGATTCAAGTCTATCAGGTACTTAAGGACTTACTTAACTGATTTTTCCGAGCCCGTTGTTCTTAGGTTTGTAAATCTTCGTCTAGTAGGGAGTCAATGGAGAACCTACCAAGAAAGCCTTTATGAAAAAGGTCTTTTTGAATTACCAGAGCAGTCCGATCCTAATTTCACAGTTTCTGTTGTAGGAATTGAAGAGAACAGTCAAGGTGGAGAGGGAACACCTCCATATTTCGTTCCTCCCGGCATAGAACGTGATAGAGATAATACCTCTACAATTGAAAGACGAAGGAATGAGCAGTCAATGCAACTTTGTGTTGAGGATCTAATTGATCGCGATGCAAGGGCAGTCTTTAAAAATGTAAGCCAAGATTTTGTCAACTATGGCCGAGTTAAAATGTTTCTTCATGGCCATAGTGAACAAACATTAGACCCTGGTGAAGTAACATCGTTTTTAAGAATGGGTACAGATTTCACGCAGAACTATTATGAAATCGAAGTCCCTTTGACCATGTCCCCACTAGATGCGGTGAGTGCACGTGAAACTTGGCCAGAGGCAAATGAGATCGACCTGGAGTTTAAAGAATTATACAAACTTAAGTCACTGAGAAACCAAGACAATTCTAATATCAACCTGCCTTTTACAATTCAATTAGGGAAATACAAATTGACCATTGTTGGTAGGCCTGATTTAAGTACCGTAAAAACATTGATGATAGGAATACGAAATCCAAGCTCTCCCGACCAGCAGTCAAAATCCGTTTGTATTTGGGCCAATGAATTAAGGGTGACTGACTTTGATTCAAAATCCGGGTGGGCAGCAAATGCAAGATTGGATGCTCAACTTGCCGATTTCGGTAATATATCAGCATCATTAAGACATTCTTCTATCGGTTTCGGAGGCATCTCAGATAAAATCTCAGATAGAAACAGAGAGCGTACAACTCAATATGACATCTCAACCGGTTTAAAATTAGATAAGTTTTTCCCAGAAAGATGGGGGCTCGAATTACCCGTCTTCTTTAGTTTCGAAAACTCAAAAGCAATCCCGCAATATGACCCATTAGATCCTGATTTACCGTTAGAGAACGTACTCGATGCAATGGACCCCGTGGAGCGAGAAATATACCGAGATAAAGTAATTGACCAGTCGACAAGGAGGAGTTTTAATTTTTCAAATATTAGAAAGAGAAGGACAAATACGACAAAAGCACAACAGCCATTCGACATTGAAAACTTCAGTTTTACCTATGCCTATAATGAAGTGAAACGGAGTAATATTAACACCGCCTCATTTGATCTAAAAAATTACAGGAGTGCCATAAACTATGCCTATCAGCCGAAAGAATGGTTTATAGAACCTTTTAAAAACTCCTCCGGACTGGACTCTCCTTTTCTAAAGTTAATCAAAGACATCAATTTTAATCCTGTCCCAAATTCCTTTGTTTTTAATGGTAACGTAAACCGAAGTTTCATGAAAACTCAATTGCGAAATGCTGACCTTACTACTGAGGGGATTGATGCTTACTATGAAAAATCTTTCACTTTCGATCGAAGTTATGCCCTCAACTGGAATTTAACCAGGTCCCTTACTTTTGACTATCGCGCCAATGCTATGGCGATCATAGATGAGCCTGAAGGTGACATTAATACTGATATTAAAAGAGATTCTGTGAAAACAAATTTCTGGAAAATGGGCAGGATAAAAGATTTTGCTCAATCAATTAATATCAACTACAGATTACCATTTGACAAACTCCCGGTTACTGATTGGTTAAACTCTGATATTAACTACTCTGTGAACTACGGGTGGAAAGGGGGTGCCATTGGACAATCTGATTCTTTGGGTAATGACATTAATAACCACAGAGAGGTAGCAATTACTGGAAAGATTGACATGGTCAAGCTGTACAATAAAGTTGGACTGCTTAAAAAAGTAAATTCCCCTTCAAGGACTAGGACAAGACCAACCGCCCGACCTCCAAATGATTCTACAGTAGTCAAGAAAACAATTGAAGATATGAAAGTGGCCAAGGGCATCTTAAGAGTCCTGATGTCGTTAAGAAACATCACGTTTAATTACGACATTTCTCAAGGGACCTATTTACCTGGTTATACGCAAGATGTCTTTCTGTTCGGACTTGATAAGGACTTCACAAACCCAGGCTTAGGGTTTGTCATGGGAAGTCAAGACCCCAATGTGAGGCACAACATTGCGGAGAATGGATACATGGCTACTAGTCAGTTTATTACACGCCCATTTACGCAAGAAAAGATTACTTCACTTTCCTTTGCAGCTGTTTTAGAACCATTTACAGATTTTAGAGTATCACTTACTGGGCGTAAAACACATTCGCAGAATTATCAAGAAATTTTCAAAACTGACCCCGCGTCTAATGGAGATACTTTCATAAGTATTAATCCGAATAGAACTGGTAATTACGGCATTACTTACTATATGATGAAAGCCGCGTTTAAACAAAAAGTTTCAAGCAATGAATACCCGCTCTTTGCTGATTTTGAAACCAATAGGACCATAATTAAAAACAGACTTGATGGAAGTAATGACAATGGCTCATATGATATAAACTCGCAAGATGTGACAATACCTGCCTTTTTAGCAGCATATAGTGGGAATTCAGCAGAGGAAGTCGCATTAACCCCTTTCCCGAAAACTCCGATTCCCAACTGGAGTTTAAATTATCGAGGATTAACCAAAGTCGGTTCCCTTGGAGATCTCTTTACCAATATAAATGTAAGCCACGCTTATAACAGTAATTACAGCGTGAGTAATTATTCCAATTCACTTCTTTATTCTCAAAACCTAACTCTAGATAATAATGTATCTGATGCGGCACTCCCCACAGAAGTTAACGATACAGGTTTTTTAGTACCGATTTATATAGCGCAGCAAGCAGTATTATCAGAAAGATTCTCTCCTCTGTTAGGCATTAACATAAGAACGAAGAGCAACTGGGATTTCTCTGTCGATTATTCACGCGAAAGAAACATTGCACTGAACCTATCAAATGTCCAAGTAACTGAACAAGCGGCAAAGGACATTGATATTAAAGTTGGTTTCGCGAAATCAGGGGTTAAAATACCTTTCCGTATCAATGGAAGAAAGCAAACCTTACCTAATGAATTGCGCTTTAATATGGGTTTAGTGATCAGAGACAGTAAAACCGTTCAACAAAGAATTGGAGAAAAAACGACAATAACAGACGGTATTAGGATTTTTAGACTCAGTCCAACCTTGGATTACAGTGTCAGTGATAAACTGCAAGTAAGCCTCTATTTTGAGCGGAATGTCAATGATCCAAAAGTAACGACAAGCTTCTTAAATGCTCGGACTGCCTTTGGTGGAAGAATCCGTTTTAGTTTGTCACAATAATTTTCAAATTATTGAATAAAGCGTGTATTTTTGACTGATAAGAATCTCGAATAGAATATTATGAACATACCTGAAAATTTACTCTACACTAAAGACCACGAGTGGCTATTAATTGATGGTGACATCGCTACTGTTGGTGTTACGGATTTTGCTCAAGGAGAACTAGGTGATATCGTTTATGTAGAAATTGAAACAGAGGGAGACACCATTGAAAGTGGTGAAGTCTTTGGAACAGTTGAAGCTGTAAAAACAGTATCTGATTTATTCATGCCTTTGACTGGAGAAGTTGTTGAAGTAAATGAATCACTTGAGGATGAACCAGAAAAAGTGAATAACGACACTTATGGTGATGGCTGGATGATTAAAATCAAACTTTCTGACCCTGCTAATAGAGATGGTCTCTTGACTGCCGATGCTTACAAAGAAGTGATTGGAGCGTAATCAAGGAGCTTATCGGCCTTTAGCCAGGTATAGCATACCTAGTGCCATGTGGATGATCCTCCTGGCATTTTTAATGTTACTTCCTACTGATAATCTACCTGGGTCAAAGCTTCTCAGTTATGACAAACTTGCCCATTTAGGGGTTTTCGCATTACTATACTTATTCCTTGTCTGGGGGCTTTCAAAGCAAAACCAATATCAAGGCATACGTAACAAAAGTAATAACCTCGCATTAACTATAAGTATAGTTTATAGCACAGCGCTCGAATTTTTACAAATATTAATCCCGGGAAGGTCTTTTGACTGGTATGACATTATTGCTAATTCGTCAGGCATTTTTACCGGACTGATAATTTTTTCGTTTTTAAATAAAAAATAGTTTGTGTTTCATAAACTAATAGTATAGTTTTAAACTCTAACTCTTAAATTAAACTATGGAAGCTAAGAAAACGCCAGCAGCAGACGTAAACAAGAAAGCAGGATTCTTCCTTGCTATCGGACTTTTTGTAAGCTTAGGCATAACCCTTTTCGCCTTCGAATTAAAGCAATACGAGCAAGGTGAACTTATGGATTTGGGGATGGCAACAGATGATTTCGAAGAATTAACAGAAATTCCTCCAACTGAGCAACCACCTCCCCCACCACCAAAAATTCAGCAGCCTCAAATTATCGAGATCCCTGATGATGAGGAAATTGAAGAAGAGATAGAGATTGATCTTGATGTGGAAATCACAGAAGATGATACAATCGAAGAAATTGTGTTTGAAGAAGAGCCTGAAGAAGAGGTTGCTGAACAAATATTCCTTGTTGTTGAAGAGCAAGCCGGATTTCCGGGAGGCGCTGAAGCCTGGGGTAAGTATTTAAGAAAAAATCTTAAATACCCTAGACAAGCAACGAGAATGGGTATAGAAGGGCGAGTTTTCTTGTCTTTCGTAGTGGACCAACAAGGTGTGCTTTCAGACATTCAAGTTGCTAGAGGCATTGGCGGTGGCGCTGATCAAGAAGCAATAAGAGTTTTGAGAAATTCTCCAAGATGGGCTCCAGGTAAGCAAAGAGGTAGAGCAGTAAAATCTAGAATGTCCATTCAGATTTTATTCAAACTAAAGTAATATAGCAAGAGCTCATTAATTTGAGCTTTTTGTTTGACTTATTTAACTATAATTTTAGTTAAATAACTAATTATTTAATCTTAAACTATCGAACATAAAAAAACTCCCAGAGCAGATTTAACTAGAAGGAAGAAATGCTTTCTCGCAATTGGATTATTCGCAAGCCTAGGGCTAATACTATTGGCCTTTGAGTGGAAACAATATGACTTAGCTGAATTAATGGACCTAGGCCCTTTATCAGATGATTTTGAGGCATTGATGGAAGTACCACCAACCGAACAGCCGCAGCCTACCCCGCCAGTTGTACAACCGCAACTGAGAGAAGTGCCAGACGATGAAGAGATAGATGATGAGATAGACATTATCATTGATGTTGAAATTACCGAGGAGGATGCGATAGAAGACATTGTGTTTGAAGATGAACCAGCAGAAGAAATTGCAGAGGAGATCTTTATGGTCGTAGAACAGCAAGCTGATTTTCCAGGAGGCGCAGCAGCTTGGAATAAGTTTTTAGTCAAAAACCTCAAGTATCCAAGGCAAGCAACAAGAATGGGAATTGACGGTCGTGTCTTCTTGTCCTTTGTTGTTGATCAAGCAGGGAAAATCTCTGATATCAAGGTTGCCCGAGGTATTGGTGGTGGCTGTGATGAAGAAGCTATTCGGGTACTCAAAAACTCTCCAAGATGGAGTCCAGGCATGCAACGTGGCAGGGCTGTTAAGTCAAGAATGTCATTACAAATCTTATTTAAACTCAAGTAGAATAATAGTAAGTTATTGCGCTTTTTATTTGCATTCAATAACTGTATTATTAGTTAATGGTCAATTCAAAGAGAGGTATAAGACTACCTCTCTTTATAATACATTCAGAAGTTGCTCTTTAATCTTTTCAAGCTCATCTTTCATACAAACAACGTGACGCTGCATCGCTGCATAATTTGCCTTAGAGCCAATGGTATTAATCTCTCTTCCAATTTCCTGAGATATAAAACCTAATTTTTTCCCTTGCGCATCTGGCAATGCCATGGTTTCTTTAAAGTATTCTAAGTGACTTCCTAACCTCACTATTTCCTCACTAATATCAAGTTTCTCGATATAGTAAATCATTTCCTGTTCATATCGATTCTGGTCATAATCTTCTTTTTCACTTACCTCCTTAATATGGCCCAAAATTCGTTCTTTCACTCCTATTGTACGTTCAGGATCAATTGCAACTATTTGTTCTAGATAATTAGCAATGTTCTGAATATAATTAGTCAGTTCCTTACTTAATGTCAATCCTTCTGCCGCTCTAAACTCGTTACAATGTGCAGCGCATAAATTGATGTGGTTCTTAACAAGCTTCCATTCTACGTCATTCGCTCCATCACTAGTGTCGGCATTAAGTACTTCTGGACTATGTAATGCTAACTTGAAAATGTCCTTTTTGGAACCATCAACGGCATCAGCCAACTGATCAAATTTCTTATAGTAAGCTTCAAAAAGAGGTTTGTTAACATTTACTTTTTCAGAAATTTCTCCCTCTTCCTTTTTTAAATCCACTAAAAGACTCACTTTCCCTCTTACTAATGCTGTCGAAAGCATATTACGAATTTCAAGTTCTTTGTCTTGGATGATTTTAGGTAGTCGAACATTAGCATCAAGAAATTTTGAGTTTAACGTTCTGATTTCAACGGTTATTGAATACCCCTGATCGTTACCCTTAGAAATACCAAATCCGGTCATTGATTTAAACATAGAAATCACTTTAGTGTAAGCACAAAATTAAGTTTAATTAAAGAATGTCAAAGGAGTAATTAGAAATCGTATCCAATTGAAGCCATAAACTTTGGATCTTCAATCTTAAAATTGCGCATTGGCCAAGCCAATTCAAATTTGGCGAAGAAACCAAAGACCTTTGAACGAAAACCAAAACCAGTACTTTGAAGCCAAGGATTATTAAAATTATTAATGACGGCATCAAAAGGACCGCCTGGATCAACCACTTCCGTGTTGAGATTATTTGTGTCTTTGAATGGCGACAAATCATCCCAAGCCGATCCAATATCATAAAATGCAAGTAGCTGAAGATTCCGAATAAAACTGGAACGTTGCTCGATTCTTTCAAAGAATTCGAAAATTGGTAACCTAAGTTCTGCAGAAAATGTCAACACTTTACTTCCACTGAAAGTATTATAATCATATCCTCTCAAATTGGTGAATTCATGAAATAAGATGTCTGAATTATCATAGAGGGTTTGAAGGAATAAAGCACAATCTTCAGAAGTACACCCACCGTTTGTTTGGTTAAACATCCAATTGTCTACACCCCCAAGCAGATATTGTTTTGGTGCTTTTCCAAAAAAACCTCCGAAGTACCCCTTAAAGGCAAAAGTCACCCCTTTTGTTATTCGTTCATAATGTCTTACGTCAATTTCCAGTTTCGAGAAGCTTTGAGCGTTACTATTCAATGCCGAATAATTTTCATATTTCAACTTTGCCCTTGTGCCATCGTGAAGGTTGGTGCCCATTACGAGACTATTGTCAAAGACCAAATTCAATCCCAGTCCACCGTAATTCGCTTTGCTGGTTGATGGTTCAGGTGGTGGTGGGTTTATTATTAAGAGTCTTGGATCTAAATCGTCATACCTTGTCTGCGCAAAAAACGGTACCACTTCTAGTCTCAAATTTGGATTAAAAGGAAAGGAAGCTCCGATATCGAATTTATTCAAATTATACTTTTGCCTAAACAGACCGTCTGTTCTCTGAATCGATTTCCTCCAATATTTAGTACTTAAATCGACTTGAAATTTCAAATATTTATATTCCGCGTAAACATCATAACCACTATTGAAGTTTAGTGGCATCAATAATCCAGCGTAAAATCTATGATTCTCTAAAAAATCATTCATCTGAACTTCAAATAATTGAGAAAATGACCGCAGCTCATCGATTACAGTTGTTATAACCAATACATTAGTCATGAAACGTGTTTCATAATTAACTGGACCTTTGATATTATTCTCAGGATCTATATTTTGATAGATACTTAAAAACGAACGGCTCGGGTTATCAACATTCTCTTTCGGTTTTTCGAATTGATAATTTTTAGTATCGACTTTGGATTGATTTTGAAACTTGTAGTTTTCAGTGTCAATAGTTCCTTCCACCACGCTGTCTCTTTTAATTTCATTCATGATTGGTGCCGATGTTGCTCCAGTAGTTGCAACAGAATCATTCTCTAAAAGGCGCTGCCTTCTTCGCTCTGCGAGCATCAATGTCACTTCATGTGCTCTTCTTGGCGTGATTGGTGTAAACACAGATTTGGAAGGGTCAAATGCTTCGTAAAACAAGGCGTCTTTTGAACGCTCTGTGGTTATATACGCCACTATCCCATTGCTTACATCAAATGTCTTGAGACCATAGATATAATTAGACATTTGGCTTGAGACAGTATCTCTAATTATATGCTTATAAATATTATTGACACCTTGCTGGTCACTTAAATAATAAGTCAAATCAGCTGAAACAGGTATTGGCCTTACCTCGCTAGCCAAATTATTTGTGAGTTTTCCTAATAGGCTGTCTGTATTATCAAGGTCATAAGTGAACAGATTATATCGATTACTTATCACATCTTCCAGGTTGTCTGGACCTGACACAAAAAGACTATCATTGCGCCTGTTTGAGCTAAAAATAACGGTGTTTGTATTTGGGATAAACCGTGCGTCCATATCATCGTATGAATCGTTGGTCAATCTTCGAATTGTATTCCTGTTAATATTATAAAGGAAAATATCACTTGATGCTTTTATCGTACCACTCACAACTGCAAGCCTTCCATTCGATTTGAAATCAAAGCTATTGATTTGCCCAAATCTTGGGATTATAATCTCCTGTTCGCCCTTAGTACCAACGCGTTTAATGGTCAATACATTACTACCCCTTTCGACATGAACAATACCTAAGGTAGTGTTGTCAGCCCAGCTTAATAATGGATATCTTAAATCGATTTCTTGGTCCTTAAGTTTCGTGCCGCCACTTAACAAAACTTTCTCTTTACCTGTGGCAACTTCAACTACTCTTACTTCATATTGACCAAGACTCATTGAACCATATGCGATCAATCTACCGTCTGGGCTAATCCTTAAATCCGTTAAGGTTTCGTACTTTCCGGACTTCCCTGAAATTTGATCATCAGTTGAAGGCACTTCATAAGCAGTCAAAAGATTCAAATTCATAGCACTATAAAAGGCCCTCCAATCAGCTATGAAACGATTAAATGGCAAACCTAAGCTTCTCTCAATACTGTTCTCCTCATTCCTTATAATTCTTGCAAGATTCAGAATATTCGAAATATCCCTTTGCCCATATTGACGGGCAACAAAATTCCAAATGGATTGGCCAAGAAGGATTGCATGCTGTTTGTCTAGTTTATTGAATTTATTTGTCAAGTTGCTACTCACATATTCTCGCGCAAAATCATCTGACTCTTTAGACCAGCCTTTGGAAATATATGCTGCAGCTCCAGAAGTAAACCATACTGGAAGCGGAGTCGAAAAGGAGCTCTGGAACATTTCGGCCACGCTACCTCCGAACAACATCTCTTCGATCATCATGTTCGTAACCCGATAGATTAATTTTTCCTTAAATGTCTGGAGGTTACCTGAATAAGAGACTTCAATTTGGGAGGTCACAAAATTCGTTTGCCCACCAACCGAAAAATCTTGGCCTGTTAGTCCAACATTACTCTGTTGTTTGTCAGAAACCGAATTATAAAGAAAAACACGTGTTTTCGAATAAGGTGGATGCCCAATCGTCTCTGTGATACGGCTAAATTCATTTTCCAAGTATTCAATAGCGTCTTTAGCTATGCCTTCACCGTCCTTGTAGAAGTAAACTTCAAAATTATTTGAATAGTAGAACTTCCAGTTAAACTCTTTGTACTGAAGTCTGTTTTTACCAAACTGGTCATGGAACCCTTGAGCCTTAGTCGTATGCAAACCAATCACCATTAGGAGAAGGAATGCATAAATCCTGAAAACGCTCTTGAAAGAGTCTGTAACCATTTTTTTCTTATTAAAAGGCTGTCAATATAACGAAAAAAATCTGCGAATATCCACCTCAGAATCAAGTTCTGTTCCTTTAATTAACATACCAACAAATTGATTAGCAAAATAGGGTACTAATGACACGCCTTTTGTCCCAAATCCATTAAAAATTCCAATTTGATCATGTTCTGGATGAATTCCAATGAACGGTTTCCTGTCCTTAGTAGCTGGCCTTACTCCAGCCTTTTGATCCATAACTTCAAATTTAAATTTCACCAAGTCTGCCAATCTTTTTGTCAACTCAAATTTAGCCTCTTCTGTCGTGATACTATTTAGGTTTTGATGGTCGTAAGTTGAGCCAACTTTGCAAATCCCATTACCCATTGGAATTACAAATACCCCTCTATTATAGATAACATCAACCGGCTCTTCTACCCTTATGTAAAGCAACTCACCTTTCACAGGTTTTAGAGGTAGCCAATTGAAAAACGAATTATTCCTTAAAAGTTGCCCGTCCGCAAAAATTATTTTTTGTGCAGAATCAGCTTTATAGCTTACTCCTTCACTCGTTAAATTCATTGCTTTAAAATCAAATTCCTCTTGTCTTAAAATGCTTAATGAATTGAGGCGCTCTCGATAGGCATCTAATAGGGCTACAGTATCTAAATAACCACAGCTATCCAATAGAAGTCCACCAAAATCATCATTTACATGATTGCCAAATTCAGGTTTACCAAAGATTCCTGCTATATAATTTTTATACTCAGGCGCTATACTTTTTCCCATCCACTCATTAAGCTCTTCGAAGGAGAAAAATGGCCTATAAATGGGCTTGTCATTCAAGAACTTCGTCTTTAGCTTTTCTTCTAGTTGGCTATAAAATGGACGGAGATAATTAAATAAATCATCCGCTCTCCATGTCTTCACCATTTTCCTTCCAGTTATCGGATTATATAATCCTCCTGCCACCCTTGATGAATTTGACAGTGATGAATTATCAATTACCAGCACCTTTAAACCGGCATCCAATAAATGGTCTGATAAGACAGTTCCAGCAATTCCTTGACCAACAATTATGAAATCGTATTTCATGCTGTGAAATTAATAGAAGTATATTTGTTTCTTATTGTTGTTGCATCAAAATTGAAATAACATTTAAGACATGATTCAAATTAAATCTTTCACTTTTAATCCATTTCAAGAGAATACCTATGTACTCTTTGATGAAAGCAATGAAGCTATAATCATTGATCCAGGTTGCTATGAGCAATCGGAAAAAGAAGTGCTTAAAGCTTTCATTAATGAAAATGGCTTGAACCCTGTCAAACTCCTGAATACACATGGCCATATTGATCATGTTTTAGGGAATAGTTTTGTGAAAAAAGAATTCAATCTCAAACTCACTATTGGTAAAAAGGACCTCAAAACACTAGAGTCAGTTACCGCTTATGCAGCCAACTATGGTTTTCCTATGTACGCACCTGCAGCAGCAGATGTCTTTATTGAAGAAGGTGATTTAATTGATTTTGGTAATTCGCAGTTAGAAGTAATCTTTTTGCCTGGCCATGCTCCAGGTCACTTGGCATTTTATAATACAGAGCAGAACATTTGCATCGGTGGAGATGTGTTATTTGAGGGGAGCATTGGGAGAACGGATTTACCAGGAGGAGACTTTGACACACTAATTGACAGTATCAAATCCAAACTTTTTAAATTTGCTGATGAAATGGTGGTTTATCCTGGGCATGGAAACTCCACGACGTTAGGACAGGAAAAACATTCCAATCCATTTTGTGCCATCTATTAATTCAAGTTGATTAAAACAATTAAAAATAGCGTCCCCAACTTATTTACACTTGCCAACCTATGCTGTGGTGTCTTAGGCATCATATTGGTTTTTGATGGCAAGATCACTGATGCGGCTTACCTGATTTGGATTGCTGCATTATTCGATTTTTTAGATGGTTTTTTAGCCAAAATACTAAAAGCGCAATCTGAACTTGGCAGACAATTAGACTCACTTGCAGACCTTGTTACTTTTGGTGTTTTACCATCCTTGATTTACTATTCATTGCTAAAGGATCAATTTGATATGCCAATTGAATATTTATCATTCATAGTCGCCATTTTCTCAGCATTAAGGTTAGCAAAATTCAATATAGATGAATCTCAGTCAACTGTATTTTCTGGATTGACTACCACGGCAAATGGTATATTGACAAGTTCAATTCCCATCATAATGGTAGGTAGCACATTACTAAGTCAAGCTTTGACTAATAAATATTGGCTAGTTGGAATCATGGTTATCCCTGCAGTATTGATGGTTACTCCAATAAGACTTATCTCGTTGAAATTCTCCAATTTTAATTTAAGAGCAAATCTTGATAAATTTGTACTCATTGGATTAAGCGTCCTATTCATTGGGTTGTTTCGAGAATCTGCCATTCCCTTAATCATTGGAGCTTATATTATTCTGTCTATATTTTTCCTAACCGGTAAGAAAGTCGAAGATTAATCGTTCATTTTTAAATGCAGCTTGTATTATTTCATAGCCCAATACGCAATGCCTTTAAAAAGGTGTTTATTGTGGTATTCATATTAATGGGGCCGCTGAATGTTAGTTCACAATCGACGAGTGTACTGAGTGAAGGTAAGTGGGTGAAAATGAGTTTTGAGTCTTCTGGTATTTACAAAATTGATTTTTCGTTACTTTTTGATATGGGTTTCGACCCTAATGAATTAGATCCTAGAAATTTATCAATCTATGGAAACCCTGGAGGCATGTTGCCGCAAAGCAACGCTTCGGACAGAAGTAGTGACCTTGAAGAAAACAGTATTTATGTGTCTGGTGAATCTGATGGTTCATTTAACATGGATGACTACCTCTTATTTTATGTTGATGAAGTAAATCCACGTTCATTTGACTTACTAACCAATGACTTTTCAGTTGAAAAAAACCTCTACTCTGAGGAGCTTTATTATTTCATTACCTTAAAAAATTCAGCGGGTAAAAGGATAAATGAAAACGCAAATCTAGAAGGTAATTTCCCTGAAATAAACGCATATAATAATGTCATATATCATGAGGCTGACTTATTTAATATTCTTGGTTCAGGACGAAAGTGGTTTGGAGAAAAATTTGATAGTCAAAATGAAAATGAATTTGAATTAGAAATTAACAACGCAATACCTGGAAAGGATGTAAAAGTCATAGTGAGTGCCATGTCACAGTCATTTAGTACTTCAACTATGGACATCGCTATAAACGATCAGATCGTTGGTGAATTAAGCTTCAGTCCGATTCCAAACGCGAGGTATACAGTTAAAGGAGATGAAATGAAGGACTCATTCCAATTCTCTACTGATATACTTACTGCCTCTTCAAATCTTAAATTTATTTTTGACAGAAATGGTTCTTCAAGTGCGATTGCCTACTTGGATAATTTCCTGATTGATATTCCTTCAAGTATATTTCTTGAAAATGAACAATTGAGTTTTAGAAGTATCGCCTCATTGCAAAATCCTATTTCCAAATTCAATTTGGAGAATTTAGCCCCGGAGTCTAAGGTGTGGAACGTATCCAATTCAAGACACCCAAAAGAGCAACAAATAAACATAGCAGCTGATGTAGGAGCTTTTGGTGACTTTTCTAATCAATTACAAGAGTATGTTTTATTCAATCCATCTCAGATAAACCTTGTGGATTCTTTTGAAGAGATTCAAAATCAAAACCTTCATGAAATTAGCACTCCAGATTTTCTAATAATAACGACCGAGTTATTTCAGCAATCAGCTTCGAGATTGGCAGATTTTAGGCGTATTAATGATGGGCTAACATCCGAAGTCGTTGTGCTGAGTAAAATCTACAATGAATTCTCATCAGGTCGACAAGACATATCGGCCATCAGGGACTTCATAAGACACCATTATCTTAAGGACAGTCAACTCAAGTATGTTCTCTTCTTTGGAAAAGGCTCTTATGATTATAAGGATAGAGTGATAAATAACACCAATTATGTTCCCACTTATGAATCTAGAAGTTCAATTGACCCTTTAACGACTTATTCTTCAGATGACTTTTTTGGTTTTTTGGATGAGAATGAGGGTGAGTGGGCCGAAACAATTGCTGGTGACCATTTATTAGATATTGGAATCGGCAGAATTCCGGTAAAATCAGTAACAGAAGCGGAAATTGCTGTCAGTAAAATAATTAATTACCAAAGCACACCGCAATCATTGGGAAATTGGAGAAGCAAAGTTGTATTCGTTGCTGATGATGGTGATTTTAACATTCATCAAAGAGATGCTAATAATTTGGCTACAATGGTGGATACTTCATACACTGAATTTGAAGTTCAAAAACTATTTTTGGATGCCTATGAACAAGAGCAAAAACCAAATGGCGAGTTTTCTCCTAAGGCCAAAGAAGCACTTCAAAACTACATTGAGGAAGGTACATTAATTCTGAATTTTACTGGTCATGGAGCTGAAACCGGCTGGATGCAGGAACAAATTTTAGACCTGGCCTTGATTGATGAGCTCTCTAATGAGTTTAAACTCCCCTTATTTATAACTGCAACCTGTGAATTTGGTAGAAATGATGATCCCTCAATCGTTTCAGGGGCAGAAAAAATCATGTTGAAAGATGAAGGTGGTGCGATTGCGTTGATAACTACAGCACGGCCTGTTTTCTCAAGCACAAACTACACGCTAAATGAAGCGCTGTACGAGACGATTTTTAAGAAAGAAAATGATCTATATCCTCGATTAGGTGACGTAATACGCTATACAAAAAACAATAGTCTCAACGGCAGCTCCAACAGAAATTTCATTTTGCTGGGAGATCCTTCAATGCGATTGGCCTACCCTTCTAAAGAAGTTGTCATTCAATCTATCAACGGTAAGCAGTTAAGTCCAAATGTGCTTGACACATTAAGAGCATTAGATAATGTGGAAATCTCTGGTCAAATAGAAAATGGCGGATTTAAAGATGAAAGCTTTAATGGCACAGTGAGTATTGTACTTAAGGACAAGAATACTTTAAGCCAGACGATTGGAACAGATAGTCCTGTCTTTGAATATGAGGAGAGTACCAATGTGCTTTTCAATGGAACTGCGACTGTAAAAAATGGCGCCTTTTCAATTGATTTCTTGATACCTCGGAACATCCAATACCACTGGGGTACTGGTAAAATAAATATGTATGCGACCCCTTCTGCAGGCCTTATTGATGCCATTGGCGCTAATAATGATATCCTAATTGGCGGAACCTCTGAGAACACTAGCCAAGACAATACCCCCCCTGTGATCATGGCTTTTTTAAACGACACTCTTTCTCAAACACCACTACGTATAAAAGCCGAAGCTACATTATTGGTCAAACTAAGTGATGAAAATGGCATTAACATTAGTGACGCAGGGGTTGGTCAAGAAATAACTGCAATTCTTAATGATTCAGTTACCTATAAGCTAAACAGCTATTTCAAAACGAATGAAAATGACTTTTCAGAGGGCTGGGTAAATTTCCCACTTCGCAATCTTCCTTCGGGTAAAAACAAAATCATAATTAAAGCATGGGACAATTACAATAATTCCCAAGTTTCAGCATTAGAATTTATAGTAAATGACAACAATTCAACCTTGATCACTAATATCAGTAACTATCCTAACCCGTTAGTGAATAACACGACCTTTTCCATAGCGCATAACAGTGCAGGCGAACATGTCGCGTTATCAGTAGAAATATTTAATATTAATGGAGAAATTATTACCACTCTTTTTGAAGAAATTGCTGTTGCGAGATCAACCGAAGAAATAAATTGGAATGGCACTAACTTTGAAGGTGCGAAATTAAGTAAAGGATTATATATTTATAATGTAGTTTTGAGAACATTGGGTTCAGATAGATCAGATTCTAAACGTCAAAAACTCATTATTTCAAATTAGTCTTATATCTTTGTAATTGAACAAAATTCAAATGGACATTTTTTATAGAAGCTTTTTAGTCCTTCTTTTCTTTGCTTCATCAACTTTTATAGCAAAAGCTCAAAACTCGGGAATCATCTCGGGTCAAGATACTTCCAGGCGAGTAATCACTACAGCTGTCCCATTTCTAACAATTGCACCCGATCCTATTTCAGGTGCTATGGGCGATGTTGGTGCTGCTACAACCCCAAATGCTAATTCGACTTATTGGAATCCAGCAAAACTAGCTTTGATCAATAAGGACATGGGTTTTGCACTGTCCTATACTCCATGGTTGTCAAAATACGTGGATGACATGTCAATCTCATTTCTTAGTGGCTACAAAAAAATTGACGACCTACAGGCATTTGGATTTTCAATGACCTATTTCGACTTGGGTGATATAGAACTTACAGATGGTAACGGAAATAGTTTAGGAAGTTTTAATCCTAGAGAATTTGCTATTGCTGCTACTTACTCTAGGGTACTAGGAAATGATTTCAGCATCGGTATATCTGGCAGGTACATCAACTCCAATTTATCAGGGAACATTTCATCTAGCCCGGTGAGTGATCCAAAACCTGGAACAAGTATTGCGGCTGACATTGGAGTTTATAAAAAATCTTCCATCTCTTTATTCAATAAAAAATCGGACCTGTCTTATGCTGCTGTAATTACAAATATCGGATCAAAGATATCTTACAACAGTGCTGATGAAGAGGATTTTATTCCGACAAACCTAAGAATTGGTTCGGCACTAACTACTTATCTAGACCCCTACAATAAACTTACTTTTGCATTGGACTTCAATAAACTGATGGTACCTACACCACAGCCTGACGGGAGTCATACTAGTAAAGATTTGATATCAGGCATGTTTGGGTCATTCACTGATGCTCCTGATGGTTTCTCGGAAGAAATGAAGGAGATAATGATTTCATTTGGGTTTGAATACAATTACAAAGACACTTTCTCGTTTCGAGGTGGACACTTTTATGAGAACGCAGACAAAGGAAACAGAAGGTATTTTACTGCAGGAGTTGGGTTCAATTATAATTCTTGGGGATTCGATTTTGCCTACTTAATTCCACAAGTGCAAAATAACCCGCTTGCTGAAACGCTTCGTTTTGGTCTCACCTATGACATTAGTAAAAAAGAGGATTAATCAAGTGGCTGTCCTTGACAGAGTTACTCCGCCTGTTTTCCAAAATATAAGTTCATTCAAACTTAAAGAAGTACAAAGCTCAAAATTAGACAATGGTAGAAATGTCTTTTACCTCAATCATGGTGAGCAGTCAATATTTAAGCTTGAACTATCTATAAAATCAGGAAGTTGGTATTCTAAAAAGTATGAGCTTTTTACACTTGCACATAAGATGCTTAGTGAGAGCACGCTTAAAAGGTCCTCTTCTGAAATGACGATTGCTATTGACTCCTTGGGTGCTTTCATTGAATTCAGTCCTGGATTTGATAATTCATCAATCAGTATCTATGGTCTAACAAAACATTTTCAGGAAATTGTATTACTCATTTCAGAAATAATTCAGTCTCCTAAATTCAATGATATTGAATTCGAAACACTTCAAAGTAAGGAGCTAGAGAGATTAAGGTTAAATGAAGAGAAAAACAGTTACTTGTCGTCAGTAGAGCTACGGAAAAGTATATTCAATACAGAACATCCCTACGGAAAATCTGCGTCTCTAAGTGGCTTAGAATCAATTTCAATTGACGAGGTAAAAGGATTTTTCAAGTCAAATTTTGACGATTTTGACATATTTGTCTCAGGCAAATTACCAAACTCTTTTGAGTCACAACTAAATAATCTTTTCGGTAATGACACAATAAAACGTGTCTTTAATAAAGACCAGAAGGCATATGATGTACTATCAAATGACACCGATATAATAAGACCTAATTCGGTTCAATCATCAATTAAAATAGGCAAGTTGCTCTTTAAAAGAAACCATAAGGATTACGTCAAATTTCTAGTTACAAACGAATTACTCGGTGGTTTTTTTGGTTCTCGTTTGATGAAAAACATAAGAGAGGAAAAAGGATTAACCTATGGGATTTACTCCCATATATACAGCTTAAACAATGCTGGTTACTTTTCTGTATCAACTGATTGCAAAGGTGATTTTGCAAAACAAGTTATCGATGAAATCTTAAAAGAAATTAAGCTACTCCAAAGCACGCCTGTTGAGATGAATGAATTAGAAACGGTGAAGAATTACATGTTAGGCTCTTTTACATCATCCGTAGCCACTCCTTTTGCGCTTATGGACAGATTCAAAGCTGTTTACTTCCAAGACTTAAATTACTCCTATTATGACATGTACTTTGATACTATCCACAACTTAACACCAGAGGATATCATGGAACAAAGTCAAAAACACCTTGTACTTAACTCTCTAATTACCTGTTCAGTAGGTCCGAACACTCCTTCTTAATACTTACTTCAAACTAGTTTTAGACTTGAACCTATCTATTTAAGAAGTGGATTTGCATAAAAAAACCTCATAGTTTGACTATGAGGTTTTATAATAAAGTTGGCAGCGACTTACTCTCCCACCGGTAAAGGCAGTACCATCAGCGCTGGCGGGCT
>Ga0209223_10002187_pt1 | contig 19950 bp, 16 predicted proteins | sample COG_06_FD_184750 | JGI IMG/M metagenome (GOLD analysis project Ga0209223, IMG submission 184750) | Pelagic Microbial community sample from North Sea - COGITO 998_met_06 (SPAdes) (version 2) | ecosystem: Environmental > Aquatic > Marine > Neritic zone/Coastal water | place: Helgoland, sampling...
TAATTTTATTTTCTATAATCATAAGCAGAGATTTAATTATATATTAGAATTCAACACTTTAATATACTAATTCTCTGCTTTTTTTGTCTCTGTAATTTAAACTAATTTTTAATCGAACTCAGGTTATAAATAACAACTCTATTGAAATTCAGTGGTTTTTTTTCCACTTAAAAAGAAGTATTTGAAGAAAAACAAATGCATTATTACAAGGTGTATTTTAACACTGAGCTTTAACACCCCTTTAGGATTGGTTCTTTTTTAACACCTACTCATTTATCCGAAAATCGAATTCCTGCATTAAGGATGGAGGTGGCATCCTTTTTGTTTTAAATCAAAAAGATATAGCCGAGAGCCTGACCCAAAGGGGAATGCCAAAAACAATACAAGAGACTAACTGATAAACCTCAACTATTTTACCCTAACAAATTACTTAATGCTTTAAGGTGTTTTAAAATTATTATCTACCTCTCTTAGTAGTGAGTTGTGTATTCGAAGAAATGTGTTGAAAACATTGAGAAAATTAGACTTTTCTCCCTTATACACAAAGAAATAACCCTAGAACTAACATAAGAACGTCCGAAAATTAGGTGCTTCTTATGCTAAGAACTTTTAGTTAAAAGATGGATATTTAGTAAAAAATATTGTAACTTGCGTAAGACAACCAAACTTATTTTCACAGTAAAAACGAAAAATTAAACCAGAAAACATGGATTCACTGACCCCTTATACCGGCGTGTTAGGTGCTAGGCTAGCAAAACATTTGCTAAGAAGAGCTACCTTTAATATTACAAAAAAGAGGATTGAAGAATTTAGTAAATGTACGCCTGCACAGGCGATTGAAAAACTAGCTCATATTCCTGATAAAAAATTAACTCAACCCATTCATTCTCCAAAGGCAGATTCAGATAACCTTGCTCCTTGGATTGATAAAGACGATTTATATGGTGACGTGAAAACACACAATACGAGAAATGTAACTTTGAGAAGTTATGTGATAGGTTGGTGGATGGATGAGGCTAGACAAGACACTTCTTACCGCTCAAAATTGACTTATTTTTTACATACAAATTTTACGGCTACTAGTAAAACTTTACAGCAAATTCATGGGGCATACTATGATTATTTACGCTTGTTAGAATTTTTCAGTTTGGGAAGTTGGAAAGAGTTGGTGTATCAGATTACCATCAATCCGATAATGCTAAATTATTTAAATAACGATGTAAATAGTGCAGTAAAGCCGAATGAAAACTATGCACGAGAGTTGTTAGAATTGTTTACCATAGGTAAAGGACCTCTAACGGGAGAAGGAGACTATACCAATTATACAGAATTAGATGTTGTGCAGGCAGCTAGGGTATTGACTGGTTGGCGTTTTCATAGGTACAATAAAGATCCTGATTCAAACAGACATAAATATACCAATGGAGTGAAAAATGGAGAGATTCCTTGTGGTTACGGAGAGCCTTCAAGTCATGATTTTAAAGAAAAAAAATTCAGTCATAGGTTTGATAATTATGTAATTAAAGCCTGGGATACTTCTGGTAAATCAGATGCTGAAAAAAAAGCTATGATAGAGGAAGAGCTGAGAGAATTTATAGACATGATTTTAATTAAAGAGGAGACGGCTAAATTTATTTGTAGAAAACTGTACAGGTATTATGTATCTGCGAAGATTACTACAGAAATAGAAACCGATATTATTGTACCACTTGCCAATAAGTTTAGAGAAAATTACAATCTACAAGAGACAATTAATCTGTTGTTTACAAGTAAACATTTTTATGATTTAGATGATGCGAATTCCGAAGATGAGATCGTTGGAGGTTTGGTTAAATCTCCTCTAGAACTGATCTTGCAAACATTCTCTTTTACCAATTATCCTGTTCCACACCCTACTGAATCTAGTAGAGAAAATTACCCTAATTTTATTGAAAAGCTTTTAGGTGATATTCTACCTAACTGTGGTCAAAATCCATTTGATCCCCCATCGGTAGCGGGATTTCCACCCTATTATCAGGCGCCAGATTTTGATAAGTTTTGGTTCAATTCTGCAACAATTATCCCAAGGTATACTTTTACCGATTTTTTGTTAAATCCGAAGAAGGTAAAAGTAGATAATTATGTAGCCACTTTTATAAAAAATAATGTAAGTGAACCCGATAATCCGTCCAAGGTGGTTTCTGAGTTGGTGGATATTATGTTTCCAGAGGAAATAGATACTGATAGATTGAATTATTTTTTAAATTATTTCTTAGAAGACGGAGAGATAACCTCTAATATGTGGTCGGTGGAATGGAGTAACTATATGAAGCGTGGAGGAGATGGGGTAGAGAGTGTGTTGAAACCTTTGTTTCGCGCATTGATATGGTCTCAAGAATTTCAAACAAATTAATATTGTATCGGGATGAAAAGAAGAAAATTTTTAGAATTATCGGCTTTGGGTTCTGCCAGTGCCATATTATTAAACGGAAGAAAAGTTAGTGCTTTTTCACAAACAGCTTTGTTAAATCAATTGCCGGATGAGATGATCGATGGAAGATCTGTAGTGCTAATTCAAATGGGAGGAGGAAATGATGGTTTAAACACTTTGATTCCATTAGAACAATATGATCTTTATGCAAATTTAAGAAAAAAAACAAAAATTAAAGTTAAAGGTAAAGATGCAGCGATAAATTTAGATAAAACTTTACCCTTAGAATACCAGATGTATTTGCATCCTTCTTTACAAGGTTTTAAAGATTTGTATGATGCCGGTAAACTAAATATAATCAACGGAGTTGGCTATCCCATTGCAACAAGGTCACATTTTACAAGTAGAGCTCAAATGTTTAAAGGAGAAGATGGAACTAAGAAGCATAGCGATAAGTACTCTGGTTGGATGGCTCGTTATTTAAATGCCGCATATAACTACAAAGACTATGAAGATCCTTTGGGAATACAATTGGGAGCAATAAAACCTTCTTTAGGGTTTCATTCAGAACATGAGCACAAAGTGGATGTGAATTTAACGGGGCAAAATGTCTCTGGTTATAATAATGTGATTTCAAATATTGGAAATCCTGAACCAATGAATTTATCTAAATCTGAGCATGCTGATAAGATTAAATTTATCGGACAGATCCAGACAGCCACCAATTCTTATTCCCAACGTATCAGTGAGGTATTTAATAATGGAAAAAATATCGCTACTTATCCAGATTACGATTTAGCAGATCAATTGAAAACTGTTGCCAAAATGGTAAAAGGCGGTTCAAAAACTAAAATATTTTTGGTGAATCAAGGTGGTTATGATACACATACAAAACAAGTGGTAGAAGGAGAGACTCATAAAGGAGAACATGCTTATTTGTTAAGAGTATTAGGAGATTCTGTAAAAGCATTTCAAGATGATTTAGAAAAATTAGGTATTCAAGATAAAGTTGTTTGTACTACTTTTACCGAATTTGGAAGAAAGCCCTTAGAAAACGGGAATTTTGGTACAGACCACGGTAGTTTGGCTCCTATGTTTGTAATTGGTAATGCTGTGAATGGAGGTGTTAGTGGAAAAAATTTAAAGTTAGATGGTATTAAAAAACACTTTCCAGAAAAACAGAGGTTATTTGATTATCGACAAGTATTTACATCTTTACTTACAGATTTTTTAGGTGCAAATAAGGAGGTGTTAACACAAACTGAATTTATAGATTTTGACAATGCTGGAAGACCAGATTTAATAAATGATGATTATTTTAAGCCATCAAAACAAAATTTAATTGTTTATCCTAATCCAGTACATGACTTTTTAGGTTTTAAACTTATAGCAAAACAATTGTTTAGAGGTTATATTACCCTGTATGATATGAGCGGAAAATTAGTATTTAGTTCGCCACATGACTTTAAAAACGGGATAAACACCATAAACGCTATTCAAGTTGGAAACCTTGCGCCAGGTAATTATATATTGGCCATAAAAGATAGTTTGAATTTCACTATTGAAAAACAACACATCATAAAATCATAAAAAACCCGAGAGCCTGAGCCAAAGGAGAACGCTTCAAAACAAATAATTTTTTATCTTTTTCCATCTATAAACAAGTGAAGTTTTTGTGATGATCAGACGCTTAATATTTCTTACATTGCAGTAAATTAACTGTTATAATCTAAGAATTTTCTATGAAAGTGCATATCATTAACAAATCGAAACACCCATTACCAAATTACGAAACATTGGCCTCTGCTGGAATGGATTTAAGAGCCAATATCGATGAAGCAATCGTTTTAAAACCTTTGGAAAGAGCCATTGTAAAAACAGGACTTTTTATAGCATTGCCTGTTGGTACTGAAGCGCAGGTACGACCTAGAAGTGGTTTGGCTGCCAAAAAAGGAATTACTGTACTCAACAGCCCAGGTACCGTTGATGCAGATTACAGAGGTGAAATTGGGGTGATTTTGGTCAATCTTTCTAACGAAGATTTTACGGTAAATGATGGAGAAAGAATTGCTCAATTGGTCATTGCAAAACACGAACGTGCTGAGTGGGAACTTGTGGATACCTTAGACGAAACCGAACGTGGAATGGGCGGATTTGGAAGCACAGGTGTTTAAACTATTTTGAATCGAGTTTTTTACTTAAATTAGTAAAAACTCTTTTCTATGAAAATCTTTAAACTTATAAGTATTGCGATTCTTGTAATCATCGTGATTGTTGTATACACACAATATCCTAAATTAAACATCATTGCTGGTTATGCTGCTAAAAACATGAGTACCAATGTTTTTTTTGCAGAGAGAAATAAAGACCAAGTTCATGCAACAGACAACAATGTTCCTTCTATAAAACTTGCAAAAACTACTGTAGATTTCAATTCCAAAATCACCACTTCAAGTGTTTTTGGTTTGTTATCAAGAAACGCTTTTTTTAGAGAAGGACAAGGTGCTGCGGTCATTGACGATGATTTTGACATACACCAAGATTTTTTAAAACCCAAACGAACTTTAAACCAAAGCGCGCTACCTTACCCATACGGAACCGGAAGACCTAAAGACACTACGTTTACCAACATCAATTATACCAATTTACAAACTGCAGTAGACAGCATGTTTATTGAAGACAATAACGCGTTTTTAAAAAATTCTCGAGCAGTTGTAGTTATTTACAAAGATCAAATTATTGCAGAAAAATATGGAGATGGATTTGACAAAGACACAGAATTTTTGGGTTGGTCTATGGCAAAAAGCTTGCTTGCCACTACTATAGGAGTATTAGAATATAAAACCAATTTTGACATACAAAAACCTGTTGTCGACATCTTGGATTTAAAAGATTGGGAAAAAGACAATCGCTCTAAAATTACGACGCATCATTTATTAAAAATGATCAGTGGTTTGGAGTGGGAAGAAGACTACACAAAAATTTCTGACGTTACAAAAATGCTCTTTTTAGAAAGAGACATGACAAAAACACAGGCTGAAAAAAAGCTAGAGTTTGAGCCAGGTACACATTTCAATTATTCGTCTGGTACAACAAACCTAATCTCTGGAGTGTTACGATCGCAATTCAAGACACATCAAGCATATTTGGACTTTCCTTATACAGCGTTGATTGATAAAATTGGTATGAATTCTATGTTGTTTGAAACCGATATGGAAGGAAATTTTGTCGGTTCTTCTTATGCTTGGGCAACAGCAAGAGATTGGGCGAAACTAGGATTGTTATATCTCAATAATGGGAATTGGAATGGAGAACAAATTTTCAGTGAAAAATGGGCCGCATATACTGCCGAACCAACAAAAGCATCTGCCAATGAATACGGTGCTCAATTTTGGACAAATACTGATGGTTTTTTACCTGATGCTCCTAGAGATATGTACTATGCTGATGGGTATCACGGGCAACGGATTTTTATCATCCCATCTAAAGATTTGGTCATCGTTCGAACAGGTCTAACTCAAAAAAACCGAACAGGATCTTATGACATTATGAATTCACTAATCAAAAGAGTTTTAGCTTCTATCGAGTAATTCTTTGTTAAAAATTAAATTCTAAACTTCAACAAAACAAAAAAGCCAACTTGTTTGAGTTGGCTTTCATATATGCTGTTGATAGATTACAAATCAAATCCGATATTTACATCCAATTTCTTTGCAATAATCTCATTGATTCTAGTCTTCAATTCTGGAATTTTTACATCTTTCAAAGCATCGTTTGAAAAGGCGTACATCAACAATGCTTTTGCTTCTTTTTTAGGGATACCACGTTGTTGCATATAAAACAAAGCGCTTTCATCCAATTGTCCAATGGTACAACCATGTGAACACTTAACATCATCGGCAAAAATCTCTAATTGAGGTTTAGAATTAATAGATGCTTTATCTCCAACAATTACATTATTATTTTGTTGATAAGCATTGATTTTTTGAGCTGCTTGCTCTACAATCACCTTACCGTTAAAAACTCCTGTAGAGCTCTCATCGTAAATCCCTTTATACATCTCATGAGATTCACAATTTGGGGCCTTATGCTCTACCAAAGTATGGTTATCTACATGTTGTTTTCCATTCAAAATAGAAATACCATTCATATGAGAGACACAGTGCTCTCCATTTTGGTAAAACTCTAAATTGTTACGTGTCAACTTTCCTCCAAAAGAAAAAGTATGTACTGAAGCAACACTGTCTTTTTGTTGAGAAACAAAAGTTCCATCAACCAAAGAAGCTGTTTCTACATCATTTTGCATTTTATAAAAGTCAACTATACCTCTTTTGTTAACAAAAATCTCAGTCACAGAGTTTGTCAAAATAGTATTAGAAGTCAAACTTTGATGACGCTCAATAATTTGAACATGGGCATTTTCACCAACGATTACTAAATTTCTAGGCTGAATAAGAATCTCTTTTTCTGTTCCCGTAGAAAAATTAATTATTTGAATTGGCTTTGGTACCACTTTGTTTTTCGGAATATTTATATAAGCTCCTTCATAAGAAAACGCTGTATTTAAATCCGAAAGACTATTATTTTCTACTGCCAACTTATTAAAGTAAGCATCCACTAACATTTTATATTTAGGTTTTGTCAATGCCGATGACATTACACAAATATCCAAACCATCGTGGGTAGTATTTGATAAAAATGAACTAAACTTTCCGTCAATAAAAACTAGATTATAACAATCTGTTTCATTGATGAAATATTTTTTAACATCCTTATAAGTTAATGAATCTTCACTCTTTGGAAACACATTATAATCGTGTTTTAAGACAGAATTCAAGCTTGTATATTTCCACTCCTCATCTTTTTTGGTAGGAAATCCTTTGTTCTCAAAATCGCTGAATGCTTTCGAACGAATATCATGAACATTTGAATCTACATCTACATCAACCTTATTTTCAAAGGCTAAAAAAGAGGATACTAATTTTTCTTTTAATTCCATTGTATTTGAAATTATGCGTTCAATTCTTCTTTGATCCAGTCGTATCCTTTTTCCTCTAATTCTAAAGCTAATTCTTTAGTACCAGATTTTACGATTTTCCCATCGTGTAATACATGAACAAAATCAGGAACGATATAATCTAACAACCGTTGGTAGTGAGTAATTACAATCACAGCGTTGTCTTTAGATTTTAATTTATTTACTCCGTTTGCTACAATACGCAGTGCATCAATATCCAAACCAGAATCCGTTTCATCTAAGATTGCCAATTTAGGCTCTAACATCGCCATTTGAAAAATCTCATTTCTTTTCTTCTCACCTCCAGAGAATCCTTCATTCAATGAACGAGATAAGAATTTTCTGTCAATCTCTAACAATTCAGACTTCTCACGAATTTTTTTCAACAAATATTTTGCCGGCATTTCTTCTAATCCTTGTGCCTTTCTAGACTCATTGATAGAAGATTTGATAAAGTTAGTAACGGTTACCCCAGGAATCTCTACTGGATATTGAAAAGATAAAAACACACCTGCATGCGCTCTTTCTTCAGGAGCCATTTCACTAATATCTTCACCGTTTAACTCAATTGACCCTCCAGTAACCTCGTATTCTTCTTTCCCTGCAATTACAGATGCCATTGTACTTTTTCCAGCACCATTTGGCCCCATAATAGCATGTACTTCACCTGCATTTACTTCGATATTTAATCCTTTAAGAATTTCTTTATCTTCTATTCTCGCTTGTAGATTTTCTATTTTTAACATCTTCTATATTGTTAATTTGTTTGGTTGTGTAATTGTGTAAATGTGCTCTATTGTTTTCAACAATTACACAGTTCAACGGTTTACCCGACAGATCCTTCTAAACTGATTTCTAATAATTTTTGAGCTTCCACTGCAAATTCCATTGGCAACTTATTCAATACATCTTTACTAAATCCATTTACAATTAATGCAATGGCTTTTTCAGTATCGATCCCTCTTTGATTGCAATAGAACAATTGATCTTCTCCAATTTTACTTGTTGTAGCCTCATGCTCTACCTGTGCAGTAGTATTTTTAGCTTCTATGTAAGGGAATGTATGCGCTCCACACTGATCTCCCATCAACAAGGAATCACATTGAGAAAAGTTACGTGCATTTTCTGCTCTCGCATTGATTTGCACCAATCCTCTATAACTGTTTTGAGATTTCCCTGCAGAGATTCCTTTAGAAATAATGGTACTCTTGGTATTTTTTCCAAGGTGAATCATTTTTGTTCCCGTATCTGCTTGCTGGAAATTATTTGTTACCGCGATTGAGTAAAACTCTCCCACTGAATTATTTCCTTTTAAAATACATGAAGGATATTTCCAAGTAACTGCGGAACCTGTTTCAACTTGTGTCCAAGAAATTTTTGCATTTGTTTCGCAAATACCTCTTTTTGTAACAAAGTTATAAACTCCACCTGTACCTTCTTTATCTCCAGGGAACCAGTTTTGTACTGTTGAATATTTGATCTCAGCATCATCCATTGCAATCAATTCAACTACAGCTGCGTGTAATTGGTTTTCATCTCTCGCTGGAGCTGTACAACCTTCTAGGTAACTTACATAACTACTTTCATCAGCGATCAACAAAGTACGCTCAAATTGCCCCGTACCTCCTTCATTAATTCTGAAATAAGTAGACAATTCCATTGGACATTTTACTCCCTTAGGGATATAACAAAAAGACCCATCAGTAAATACTGCTGAGTTTAATGCTGCATAAAAATTATCCGTTTTTGGTACCACGGTACCCATATATTTTTGCACCAATTCTGGATGCTCCTGAATGGCTTCAGATATAGGCATAAAAATAATACCTTTTTCTGCTAAAGTCTTTTTAAAAGTAGTTGCTACAGAAACAGAATCAACAACAATATCCACAGCTACTCCTTGTAATTTCTTTTGCTCATCAACAGAAATCCCTAACTTCTTGTACATCTCTAACAAGTCAGGATCAACATCATCCAAAGATTTATTAGGATCTGCTTTTTTAGGAGCAGAATAATAGCTTATCTCTTGAAAATCTGGCTTTTCATAATTTACATTTGCCCATTCCGGCTCTTCCATTTGTTCCCAAATTCTAAAAGCATCCAATCGCCATTCGGTCATCCATTCTGGCTCATTTTTCTTTTTTGAAATTGCTCGAATAACCTCTTCATTCAATCCAATAGGAAAGGTATCCGATTCGATATCTGTGTAAAAACCATACTCATATTCTTGAGTTTCCAGTTCTTTTTTTAAGTCGTCTTCTGTATACTTTGACATAATTAATTTAAAATTAAAAGATTTAATAAATTAAAGAGAAAACGACTCTCCACATCCACAAGTTCTACTTGCATTCGGATTGTTAAAAACAAAACCGGTTCCATTAAGTCCACCAGAATATTCTAAAGTAGTCCCTACCAAATAAAGAAAACTCTTTTTATCCACAATAATTTTCACGCCATTGTCTTCAAAAACCTTATCTTCCTCACTAGAGTTTTTGTCAAAATCAAGGTTGTAGGACAAACCTGAACAACCTCCACTTTTAACACCTACACGAACAAAATCTGTAGCAGAATCATACCCATCATCTGTCATCAATTCAATGACTTTCTTTTTTGCTATGTCTGAAACTTTTATCATAATTAAACTCCTTACTTTATTAAGTGTTTGCAAAGATACAATTTGTATCCTGCATTTTGAACAATTATATCTTGTATTTCTTTATTTACCATATAGAGGTTCTTTATATCAAAAACTTACAGAAAATTAAGGAAAGTTTATGCACTAAAAGAGAATAAAATCACCAACGATAAATCATCCCAAGAAAAGTACTTAAACGCCATGGTTCATCTTCTTGGTACTCTTTAACCAAATCTAATCTATATTTGCAGTTACCCAATATCATAAATCCAATATTTTTATTTATAAAATATCGAATTTCACCATTCAATTCATAAAAAGTAGTTTTTACCCCTAATTCTTCTCTAAGAATTGTACCAATCCCGGGTCCAATTCCAAATTCCCATCGGTTAAATCTGCTTTCCCTGTCTTTCAAAAGAATCAAATAATTAACATTGATCCCTGCGGCACTATAACTTATAGCATCAAAACCCTCAAGAAATAGAGAGTACTCTAAATGTTTTCTTCTATATGCAAATTTGAGCATCAAATTCCACTCTCCTTATTCATTATAATCATATGGTCCCAAAGCAGCCATTTTGGGATCAAAAGACTAGGAAACTCTAAAATCATTTTCCTTTTGACTGTAGCCAATCATTTAAAAAAAAATCAAAAAGCAAAGAGACAAAACAAGGGTTGATCTTTTTTTCATAAGTAAAGGAGGTTAGTTTTAGTTTAAGCAAACACAAACAACTAAAAATCAGTTAATTTTCTTTCAATTTATAGATAATAATTTACATATCAAAAATTTCGAAAACTCAACTAACAGAAACAATGCTTGGTTTCATTTATGGTATAAAATTGGGTAAACTCAGAAAAAAGAGAGATTTTTGCAGTTCGAAAACTAAGAACAATGTTAGAAGACAAAACACCCAACAAAACGAGTTTGGCTGAATTAGGAGAATTTGGTTTGATCAATCACTTGACGGAACACTTTACAATATCTCATAAATCAACAGAAAAAGGAGTCGGAGACGATGCGGCGGTTATTGACCACACTGGACTAAAAACACTGGTTACTACCGATTTACTTATTGAAGGTGTGCACTTTAATTTAATGTACATGCCTTTAAAACATTTGGGATACAAATCTATAATGGTGAACCTTTCTGATGTGTATGCCATGAACGGTGAAGCGAAGCAAATAACAGTTTCCATTGCTGTCTCTAACCGTTTTCCATTAGAAGCTTTAGAGGAGTTATATGCTGGTATCCAATTAGCCTGTAAAACTTACAACGTAGACCTTATTGGAGGAGACACAACTTCCTCTCAAACAGGTTTGTTGATTAGTGTAACTGCTCTAGGAACTGCTAAAAAAGAAGATATCGTCTATAGAGACGGAGCCAAAGCAAATGATTTACTTGTCGTTTCTGGTGATTTAGGTGCTGCCTATTTAGGATTGCAAATCCTAGAAAGAGAAAGTAAAGTTTTTGAGGTAAACCCGAATGCACAACCTGATTTAGATCAATATACTTACCTTGTTGAAAGACAATTGAAGCCAGAAGCTAGAAAAGATGTTCCGAAACTTTTAAAGGACTTAGATATTCTTCCTACAAGCATGATAGATATCTCTGATGGATTGTCCTCTGAAGTGATTCATTTGTGTAAAAACTCTAAAGTGGGTGCCAATGTTTTTGAAGACAAACTTCCATTGGATCCTCAGGTGATTTCAACGGCTGAAGAATTCAATATGGACAGCACCATGATCGCTTTGAATGGTGGTGAAGAGTATGAATTGTTATTTACCATCTCACAAGACGATTTTGAAAAAATAAAAGGAAATCCGCACTTTTCTATCATTGGTCATATGACGGAAGAAAACGAAGGAATCAAATTGGTTACTAGAGCCAATCAAAAAATGGAATTGACCGCACAAGGCTGGGACGCAATGCTCAAGAAAGAAAAATAAACTTTAGCAATAAAAATAAAAAACCACGCTTTTCGCGTGGTTTTTTTGTTCTCAATTACAACTATTTTATCTGATCATAAGCTGACTTCAAAATATCATAAGAAGTCTGTGCTTCCATCTCCAACTCCGAATCCAATAAATTTGTGGTTTCCTCATAATCGGAATTTAAATTATATAAATACTCAACACCATTTTCTATGGTTAATTTATAATTCATATCTCTTAAAGTATAGCCATTTGCCGAAGCCGAGAAATTTGTTGTTCGGTTAGATCCCACATCTGAGCTTAACAAGTCTTTAAAACTTTTACTAAATTCTGAAACATGATTTTCAACACCACAGATATCCGCAATAGTTGCGTACAGATCGGTTCCTTCTATCAGAGATTTATCGGAATCGCCTATTCTATCAACACCAAAACCACTTACAATAAAGGGTGTGTTAACACCACCGCTATGTATAGAGCCTTTTGCATTTCCTCCTGAAAATGGAGCTTGCGCCACTTTTCCTGGAGTTCCGTTATCTCCAACAAAGATAACAACGGTATTTGCCCGTGTTGCCTCATCCAAACTATTCAATAAATTACCAATTTCATAATCCATTGCCTCCAACATTTGCATATACATTCTAAGGTTACTGCTTCCTGTAGTAGTATAAGAAGCAGCATCTTTTGGAGTATGAAAAACATCGTTTGCTGTATGTGCCGCATTATAAGCCACCCAACAAAACCAAGGCTTTTCGCGTTCAGAAATCCATTCCTTGGCATAATCTGTATAAGCCGTAGTCGTATAATAATCTGTTATTGAAGTGGAAATTCCATCCTCTTCTAAGGTCCAAATATAATAGTCCAATACACCGCCACTCGTAGTTCCTTTATAGGTACCTATGCCCATTGACTCAATTACGGAAGAATTCGTAGACAAATGCCATTTCCCAAAAACACCAGTATCATAAGCATCATTTGTATTCTCATTTATAAAAGCTTGCAAAAGTTTTTCAGAACCCGATAAATGATCTCCAGGTTTTTCTATCCCTGTTTGAGTAGAAGGTTTCCCCGTAATAATAGCTGCTCTAGTAGGCGAACATGTTGGATACACCCACGCATTCTCAAAACGAATTCCGTCCTCATATAACTTTTGAACATTAGGCATCACAGGTTTCCGTGTTCTCGCTCCGTTAAAAGAAGTGTCATACGGAGAAGCATCCATCCCCATATCGTCAGCAATAATTAATAAAACATTTGGATGATCACTGTCTATTTCAGTCTCGGACTCCGTTTCTTCTTCCTCTTCACCAATAACAACTTCTTGATCTGCTATAGGATCAGAACAACTAAAAACCAAAGGTAGCAGACTGAAAAAAAAATAAAAATTTTTCAAACTTAGTAGTTTAAATTAGTAATAGTGTGTGTTCTTTAATAAAACACTTTCACATAAAAAAACCCTACCTAACAAACTCCTTTTAGATCCATTTATTTTATTGCCAAACAAAAACCACCCCACTCTAAACATTGTGACGCATCTGAAAGTTATCTTGATATATTTCCTCAAGATCACTTCTGTATCGATAATTTACTCCTAACTCTAGACCTATATTTTCTGTCATAAAAAACCGAATACTAGTATCAAGCGCAAAATTAAACATCAAAACCTTTTCAACAAATTCCTGGTTTCTTTTTATAAAACCCAAATCGACTCCTATAGGAAGCACCCATCTATTGAACTTTTTAGGATACTTTTCAAATAAAAATTTATACTTAAAAAACAGACCAAAACCATAGTATTCAATTGCAGGAAATAATTCAGTAAAAACACCTATTTCGTATCTCAAATGATAAGACGCTGCACGAAGAATCATATCTATTTCACCATGTTCACTTGTTTTATACGGACCTTCTACTGCCATTTTTGGGTCACTAGAAAATGAAACCATACCTTGTTTTTGTGCATTCGTGTCTAACATACTAAAACAATTTAGCACGAAAATTAAAAGCAATATTTTTACCCCACTCTTTTTCATAACATTATTTTTTTAATTAAAATATTATCGGGGGTCTATTTCTAAGTTAAGAAATCGACACACTAAAAACAAGGCTCTCATAAGATAAATTCAAACTTTTTTTTGAAATACAAAGCTTCTCCTTCATGTTTTGAAAGAAAAAATTAGAAGAACTAACAAACTGTTCTCTAGATAAGTTTAAAAGATTTCATTATTCTTTTGCGAATTGCATCTTTAATGTTTTTTTGAATTCCTAGAATGAAAAAACTACTCCCCCTAATTCTAAATCTGTCTACAAAACTATTTACTTAGGTACAAAATTTTTCTTTTGACGGAATTACTGAATTTAGTTTTCAGATACTTATTCGTATTTTAATATTACTAGTTGACCCCTTTATGAGGCATGAAATATACATCACACAAAACAATTTAACTCTTGATTAAAAATTTCGATAATCATCTTGACATCAGCAACGATTTCAGGGTAAAAAGACGAACAAATACCCTGGGAATTTCAGCTTTCTTTCAAAAAACAGATTTGAGAATTAATCCGAAACATTTAAGGGTGTCAAAAGTGAAGTCAAATACAACATCTGGTAATTATGATAAAAAAATTTCAGATCCTTTAATTAGAAGATATTATGAAGATTACAGACTGTTTGGTCGCATGTTGACAGCAAATTTAGCAAGGAAGGTTGAGTGTTTGCGAATTTAACTGACACACCTCATACTTTTAAAAATAGCAACGGCCTGTTTTATTTTGATGCCATTCTTGAAAATGCAATGAATCCACCCGTACGAACCGAAACAATTCAGAACTACTCGCATTCATGCAACTTAAAAGATCCAGAATTAATAGTGGCTTTATATTTTGAGTTCAATATCAACGGATTTCAAACCACAAAAAAAAATGATTATTCAATAAAAATCTGCGAATCCTATCCCTCAAGTTTTGCTGATAATTCAAACCAGCGTTCCTCTTTCAGCTCAATGTCATCAATAATTTTTTGCAACTGAATAGAAACCTCATTCACATCATTCGGGTCAATTTGACCATTTGCAAACTGATTTTCAATTTTTTCTTTCTGTTTTTCTAGCTTTGCTATGTCAGATTCTAGGGTTCCAAATTCACGTTTTTCGCTGTAACTCAGTTTCCCCTTTGGCTTGGAAGCTTCTTTAACTTTTGGTTTTTCTTCAACAATTTTTTCTTTGACCTCTTTTGGTTTTGAATCTTCATAAACTCTATAATCTGAATAGTTTCCAGGGAAATTTTCTACAACTCCCTCTCCTCTAAACACAAATAAAGAATCTACAATTTTATCCATAAAATATCTATCGTGAGAAACCACCAATAAATTCCCAGGGAAATCAAGTAAAAATGCTTCTAAGACATTTAAGGTTACGATATCTAAATCATTGGTAGGCTCATCCAATATTAAAAAATTAGGATTCTGAATCAACACTGCACATAAAAACAAACGCTTGCGCTCTCCACCACTTAATTTTTCAACAAAATCATATTGACGTTTTCTATCAAACAAAAAGCGTTCTAAAAGCTGACTTGCAGAAATTTTATTTCCTTTAGCCAAAGGAATATATTCTCCAAATTCTTTGATGACTTCTATTACTTTCTGTCCTTCTTTGACAGTAATTCCACTTTGAGTATAATACCCATACTTTACGGTTTCTCCCAAGATAATTTTACCTTGATCTACGGGTTCTTTGTGGGTAATTAAATTTAAAAAACTAGATTTTCCGGTTCCGTTTTTACCAATAATTCCGATACGTTCTCCTCTTTTGAACACATATTCAAAACCATCCATTATTTTTAAGTCGCCATAGGATTTATAAACTTTATGCATCTCAAGAATTTTACTTCCCAAGCGTTCCATATTAATCTCCAACTGGACTTTATGCTCAATTCTTCTGTTATGCGCTTTTTTCTTAATTTCAAAAAAGTCATCTATTCTAGATTTCGACTTTGTAGTCCTTGCCTTCGGCTGTCTACGCATCCAATCCAATTCTTTTTTAAATAAATTTTTTGCTTTTTCTTGAACTACTTGCTCTAAGGCTATACGTTCTTCTTTCTTTTGTAAATAATAAGAGTAATTCCCTTTGTAGCTATACAATTCACCACCATCCAATTCAATAATTTCATTACATACGCGCTCTAAAAAATAACGATCATGCGTTACCATAAACAAGGTAATTTTTTCTTTCGCAAAAAATGACTCCAACCACTCTATCATTTCTAAATCCAAGTGATTGGTAGGCTCATCTAAAATCAATAAATCAGGTTTATTAATCAAAACCGTCGCCAAACCTAAACGCTTTTTTTGACCTCCAGAAAGTCCTTCTATTTTTTGATGGATATCATCAAATTTCAGTTTGGACAATATCTGTTTGTATTGCGTTTCAAAATCCCATGCATTGTACTGGTCCATCAAATCGAATGCTTTTTGATAAGCGTCTGTATCTTCAGGGTTTTCTAGCGCCGCTTCATATTGCTGAATTACTTTCAACACTGGGTTTTCTGAGGCAAAAATAACTTCTTCAATCGTCAACTTAGGATCTAACTTATCATCCTGAGCTAAATAAGCCACCTGAATATCTTTTCTGATAACCACCTGACCTGTGTCAGAAGTATCTCTTCCGGCAATGATATTTAAAATGGAAGTTTTTCCGGTACCGTTTTTAGCTACAAATGCAATCTTTTGATCTTTATTAATCCCAAAAGATAATTTATCAAACAATACGCGTTCTCCGTATGCTTTGGAGATATTTTCTACAGATAAGTAATTCATGAAGTCTTTGCTATTAAGATGGCAAAGATACAGAGTCTCAATACAATATTTCTACTATCCTGGAAAAAGATGCTTTTCAAAAATTTTAGCTGAAAAAAGAAAATTTTGATCCATTTTTTTTAGGTATTTTTATCTTTTACTTAAAATGCAAAATTCTTGGTCTAGCCTTACCAATTTGGAAACACAAACAAAGCAATATGCCTGAAAAAAAATTACTTTCCATCAAAAACCTAACAATCTCCTTTCCCTCAAAAAAAGAAAGGAATCAGATGGTTCATGGAGTTAATTTTGACATTCATGAAAATGAAATTGTTGGAATTGTTGGAGAGTCTGGTAGTGGAAAATCAATTTCATCATTAGCAATGTTAGGCTTATTGGATAAAAAAGCCAGCCAAATAGAAGGAGAAATTCTGTTTGAAAATCAAAATTTAATAGACTTAAAAGAAAAAGAATTTAGAAAACTTAGAGGTTGTGAAATTTCGATGATTTTTCAAGAACCGATGAGTTCTCTAAACCCAAGCATTACCTGCGGCGCTCAAGTCATAGAAATTTTGCAACAGCATCAAAAAACCTCCAAAAAAGAAGGACGAGCGGAAGTCGTTCGTTTGTTTGAAAAAGTAAAACTGCCAAGAGCAACGGAAATGTTTGATTTGTATCCGCATCAAATTTCGGGCGGACAAATGCAACGTGTTATGATTGCCATGGCAATTGCCTGCAAACCAAAACTTTTGATTGCTGATGAACCTACTACCGCATTGGATGTTACGGTTCAAAAAAATATTATATCTCTGCTAAAAGAAATCCAACAAGAAACTGGAATGAGCATTTTATTTATTTCTCATGATCTTTCTTTAGTTTCAGAAATCTGCAATAGAGTTGTGGTTATGTATCAAGGTAATATTGTAGAACAAGGCGAGGCAGATGACATATTTAAAAACCCTCAAAACAATTATACAAAGGCCCTTATTCAATCGAAACCAAGTATTGATGTCCGCTTAAAAAAGCTTCCTTCGGTAAAATATTTTATTGAAAATACGGTAGAAACGGAAATATACACCCAAAAAGAAAGGGAAGCCTTTCATCAAAAAACGTATGCTCAAAAGCCACTTTTAGAAATTATCGACCTCAAAAAATATTATTTGGGAAATAAAAAATGGTGGTTTCAAAAAGACACTTATGTCAAAGCTGTGGATACTATTTCTTTTAAATTATACGCAGGAGAAACACTTGGTTTGGTTGGAGAATCAGGTTGTGGAAAATCAACACTAGGTAGGACCTTGATGCATTTGGAAAAAGCGACTTCGGGATCTATTTTATACCAAGGCAGAGACCTGACGCAACTTTCTGGCAAAGAAGTAAAAAAGTTAAGAAAAGACATTCAAATTATTTTTCAAGACCCTTTTTCTTCATTGAATCCTAGAATTACTGTTGGAGAAGCTATTCTAGAACCAATGAAGGTTCACAATCTTTATAAGAATCATAAAGAGCGAAAAGAAAAAGTACTTTCTATTCTAAAAAAAGTTGGGTTATTACCTGAGCATTTTGATCGATACCCCCATGAATTTTCAGGTGGGCAACGTCAAAGAATCGGGATTGCTAGAACGATTGCCTTGCAGCCCAAATTAATTATTTGCGATGAATCTGTTTCTGCTCTAGATGTTTCTGTACAGGCACAAGTTCTAAATTTACTAAACGAATTAAAAAAAGATTTTGGCTTTACTTATATTTTTATTTCTCACGACCTTTCGGTAGTAAAATTTATGTCGGATCAACTCGTTGTTATGAATAAAGGAAAAATTGAGGAACTCGGTGATGCTGATGTTATTTACAAAAATCCTAAATCGAGTTATACCCAAAAACTAATTTCCTCCATTCCAAAAGCCTAAAAAAAGTGTAACAGTTCAAAAAATAATGTAAATTGCTAAAAAAAAGCCACTGAGGTATCACATTAATTTTAAGGCAATTAGAAAACAAAAAAAACGATTCTAAAGACTCTACAAACATTTTTTAAGAAAAGATTTTAAAAAAATGGTACAGTTCTTGAAATTACAACCAACAAATAAAAAATTATAAAAAACATGAAAAAAATTACCCAATCTCTTCTAGTACTTGCAATCGCTATTAATTTAACAGCTTGTAAATCTAAACAACAAACAGTTTCAACAGGTCCCGGTGAAGTGGAAATTATCATCCCTTGTTCTGGAGAAGATTTTAGATCCGACAAAAAATACATCCGTGCTAGCTCTATGGGAGAAAGTCAGGATATTACCATTGCAAAAAAGAAAGCAAAAAACAATACGCTGCAAGAATTGGCTAGTAAAGTAGAAACTACCATTCAATCTGTGGTAGACAATTATCAAAATTCTACTGGAAATCAAGATGGAGAAAACATCTCAAAACGTTTTGAAGCTTTAACTAGAGAAGTTGTTGATGTTGAATTGAGCAACTACACTACGGCTTGTGAAAAATTGACGCAAACTAAAGATGGAAAATATCGTTCATACTTAGCCTATGAGATAGAAGTTGATGCTTTGATAAAACCTTTGAGTGATAAAATCTCTCAAGATGAAGTTTTGAAAATCGACTACAACTATGAGAAATTCAAGAAAAACTTTGAAGATGCAATAAGTAAAAATAAATAAGCTTGTTCACTAACATCAAAAAGCATTTACATATGAAAAACTGCCTATACCTTATGATGGCTGCGGTTCTCTTAGTTTCATGTAAAGCAAAAAAACTAAGAAAACAAGCCTATCAATTTGAACAACATGGAGCTTTCGAACAAGCTTCTGACTACTATTATAAATCTCTAATAATTGACAATGACAACGTTGATGCCATAGTTGGCTACAAAAAAAACACCCAAATAGTTTTAGATAATATTTATGAGGAGTTTTATGCTGCGTTTAAAAATGCGGATCATAAAGCTGCTATTTATCTATATGACGAGGCAGAAAATCTTCAAAAACAAGCCAAAAAGGTTGATGTCAAACTTCAAAAATTAAACGACTATGCGTACTCAAGAACTTAACGCAACAAATCTAAATTAATAGATTTGTAATTATGTTACGTAAAAAAAATGGTCGACTTACACTCAAAGAAAGAATCCAAATTGAGACTCTTTTGAATGAAAATAAGT
>Ga0209223_10002188_pt1 | contig 19949 bp, 20 predicted proteins | sample COG_06_FD_184750 | JGI IMG/M metagenome (GOLD analysis project Ga0209223, IMG submission 184750) | Pelagic Microbial community sample from North Sea - COGITO 998_met_06 (SPAdes) (version 2) | ecosystem: Environmental > Aquatic > Marine > Neritic zone/Coastal water | place: Helgoland, sampling...
TATTAGCTATTATAATAATGATAGAATATCTGGGAGACTAAAAGGAATGAGCCCGATAAAATATCGAGCTCATTATTCTAATTAGTATAATATTAATCGTCCAACTTTTGGGGTGCTGTCCAATTTAGTAAACAGGCTTTTGTTATTGTCGTAATAAAAATTAGATACTAACTTGTTTTGCTCTAATTTCTAAATCATTTTCTATTTCTCTCAAACGTCCTAATTCCGTTGCTGTAACCAACGCCAAAGAAATTCCTTTTTTACCAGCTCTTGCAGTCCTTCCACTTCTATGCGTATAATACTCTAACTGTTCTGGCAATTGGTAATGAATAACAAATGCCAAATCTTTAACGTCAATACCACGAGCAGCAACATCCGTTGCTATTAAAATTTGTCTCGACCCATTTTTAAATGCTCGCATTACCTTATCTCGATCTCTCTGTCCCATTTCTCCTTCTAATCCACCTACAGAAAACTCATCTTCCTGCAAATATTCTGTTAAGTTCTGAACACCAGCTCGTGTTTTACAGAATACAATTCCCCTTTCATCTGGATTTTGTTCAAGAAAAGAAACCAAAGTATTGTATTTCTCTTTTCCATTTACCACAGCATATTGATGCGTAATATTTTTATTGATCAAGGTATCCACATCAACAGTCACTTTTATAGCATTTGGTGACATGTAGGTATTGATGATTCTTTTAATTTCTTCCGGCATGGTAGCAGAAAACAACCAAGTATTTCGAGTCCCATTGGTGTAATTTAAAATTCTATTCAAGTCTTGTTTGAACCCCATACTTAGCATTTCATCAGCTTCATCCAAAACAATCGTCTTGATCTTTGTCAAATCTAACGCTCCGCGCTCTATCAAATCCACTAGTCTACCCGGAGTAGCTACAATAAAATGTGTCGGTCTTTTCAGTTTTTCAATTTGAATGTCAATTTTAACCCCACCATATAATTCTTCTGAAAATATTTTCGTTGGAGCATATTTTGTAAAACGAAATAATTGCTTATTAATTTGCTGCACCAACTCTCTTGTTGGAGATAAAATCAAGGCTTGAATTTCATTTTTATTAGGATCTATGTTTTGTAGTATCGGCAAACCAAAAGCTGCTGTTTTACCAGTTCCTGTTTGTGCCAAACCAATAAAATCCGTTTTTTGCTTTAATAGAACAGGTATAGATTTCTCTTGAATATCTGTTGGAGAAACAATTTTATTCTCTTTTAATGTCTTTTGGAAATCCTTAGAGATTCCTAAATCTGAAAATGTGCTCAAAACCTTATAATTTTAGACTGCAAAGATAGTTTTAATTCTAATTGTATTCTGTGAAAAAAATGAATAAAAAAAGCCGCAAATAGCGGCTTCTTTATTCTTTAATATATCTTAAACGTTTGTTTCTAATTTGATATAATCTAGCAGTTCACGTTTAACATCTTTCTTTTTGAAAGCACCACCATATTCCGCTGTGACTGTACTACTTTCGATATCTTTAATTCCTCTTGAATTAACACACAAATGTTTTGCATCAATCACACAAGCAACATCATCCGTTCCTAAAGCTTCTTGTAATGCTTGAACCACTTGCATCGTTAACCTTTCTTGAACCTGAGGTCTTTTTGCAAAATGCTCCACAATACGGTTCATTTTAGACAAACCTATTACTTTCCCTTTTGAAATATATGCAACATGTGCTCTTCCTACGATTGGTAATAAATGGTGTTCACAAGTAGAATAAACAACTATGTTTTTTTCTACCAACATCTCTCCATACTTATAAGTGTTGTCAAAAGTTGACAACTTAGGCTTATTTGCTGGATTTAATCCTGCGAACAATTCATTTACAAATGATTTTGCGACTCTTTTAGGAGTGCCCTGCAAACTATCATCCGTCAAATCCATTCCTAAAGTAATTAAGATATCTTTTACCTTATCCTGGATAATACTTATTTTTTCTGAATCAGAAATGTCAAAAGCATCTTCACGCAAAGGTGTCTCTGCTGAAGTAGCGATATGATTTTCTCCGATCTCGTCTATGTTATCAATACTCATTCCGTTTTTACCTTCAAACATTGTTCTTATATTATGTTGCAAATTTACGAATTAATCACCACTTGAAGTAATTCTTCTAAACTACATTCTTGTTGTTCTCCGCTTTGCATATTTTTTAATGTATATGTATTCGCTTCTATTTCTTTTGAACCTACAATAACCACAAAAGGAATTTCTCTTTTGTTAGCATAGTTCATTTGTTTTTTCATTTTTGCAGCATCAGGGTACAACTCTGCGTTGACACCTTCTATTCGTAAAGATTTTATTGCTTTTGTAGCATAAAAAGCCTCCTCATCTCCAAAATTGATAAATACCACTTCAGGTCTAGGTTTTTCAAACTTGGCAAATAGATTCAATTCTTCTAAAACTAAATAGATTCTATCCAAACCAAATGATATTCCAACACCACTCATATTTTTCAATCCAAAAATACCTGTAAGATCAGCATATCGACCTCCACCACCAATGGATCCCATTTTTACACCTTCTGGAGCTGAAACTTCAAAGATAGCTCCTGTATAGTAATTCAATCCTCTGGCCAATGTTACATCAACATCTAAAGAAGTAGATTCTAATCCTAATGCTTTTATTTTATCAACAACAAATCTTAAATCCTTTACACCCTGCGAGCCCTCTTCAGAATTTGCAAGCATTTCGTCCAATTGATTTAATTTTTCAGTACTCGAACCATTAAAAGAAAATAATGGTGCTACTTTTTCAATCGCTTCCTCAGAAATTCCTTTTCCTAACATTTCTTTACTTACCCCCTCAGCACCAATTTTATCCAACTTGTCTAAAGCAACCGTAAAATCAATTAATTTATCCTTAGCACCGATAATTTCAGCAATACCAGATAATATTTTTCTATTGTTGATATTAATAGTCGTACCGACCAAGCCTAACTTACTAAATACGCTATCATATAATTGAATAAATTCAATTTCTTGCCAAAGTGACTTGCTTCCTACTACATCCGCATCGCATTGGTAAAATTCTCTAAACCTTCCTTTCTGTGGACGATCTGCTCTCCATACTGGCTGAATTTGAAATCTTTTAAAAGGCAATTCCAATTCATTTTGATGCTGTACTACATATCTCGCGAAAGGTACAGTTAGATCATAACGCAAGGCTTTTTCAGATATTTGCGACGTTAACTTTGTACTTTGCTTCTTAGCTAATAACGTTTCATCTGCTTTTTTTAAATAATCTCCAGAATTCAAGATTTTAAAAATCAAACGATCTCCCTCTTCACCATATTTCCCCATCAAAGTAGATGAGTTTTCAAAAGAAGGTGTCTCTATTGGTTGAAATCCAAAAGTTTGAAATACCTGTTTTATAGTCCCAAAAATATAGTCGCGTTTAGCAACTTCGATAGGAGAAAAATCTCTTGTCCCTTTTGGAATACTTGGTTTTTGTGCCATGATAAAAAAATAAGCTGCAAATATCCGAAAAAAACAGACTTGTTGTATAAAAAATCCTTTTAAACTTTGGGCTTCAAAAATAAACTACAAATAACATCTATTTAAACAAAAAACCTATTAAGACTTTGCATGCTTGAGAGATTTTATATTAATTAAAAAAGGAAAAATTCGAGTCTTTTTAAGACCTAAATATTGTAAAATACATCATAAAAAAAACCTAACAGGTCTTAGAGACCTGTTAGGTTTGTAATCTATAATTTTTAGAATGTTTTACATTCCTTTCAATTCTCCTACTAGTTCTGTCAACGCATCTTTTGCATCACCAAATAACATAGAAGTTTTGGAGTTGTAGAACAATTCATTTTCAATTCCAGCATACCCAGCTTTCATACTACGCTTGTTTACTACAATATGCTTGGCATTTTCAACATCTAAAATAGGCATTCCGTAAATCGGAGAAGCTGGATCATTATGAGCTGCAGGATTTACAACGTCATTTGCTCCTACCACCAATACAACATCTGCATTGTTAAACTGAGGGTTGATATCATCCATTTCAGCCAATAAACTATATTCTACGTTAGATTCCGCCAATAATACATTCATATGCCCTGGCATACGACCTGCTACTGGATGAATTGCATATTTCACATTCACACCTTTTCCCGTCAAAATATCTTCCAATTCGTGAATAACATGTTGCGCCTGTGCTACCGCTAATCCATACCCTGGCACAATAATTACGTTTTGTGCATAGTTCATCATAATTGCTGTATCACTAGAAGTCGTCTTTTTAATAGTTCCTAGGGTTTTATTCACCCCTTCTTCCCCCACTGCTGACGCTCCAAAAGAACCAAAAATTACAGAGCCTAAAGTTCTATTCATTGCCTTACACATTGCAACTGTAAGAATAATACCAGCAGAACCTACTAAGATTCCCCCTACAAGCATTACCATATTATCATACAAGATACCTGTAATAGCTGCAGCAATACCCGTCAATGAGTTTAATAATGATATTACTACAGGCATATCTGCTCCACCAATCGGCAGTACAAATAAAACTCCATACAATAAACCTGCTCCTAATAAAGCATATAATAATATTTGACTATCTGTACCTGTAATCACCATAAATGCTGAAAAGGCAACAATTCCAATAATCACTAAATTATTTATGATGTTGTATTGAGGAATTTTCACAACACTTTTTAAAGAACCATTTAATTTCCCCCAAGCAACCAAGCTTCCAGAAAAGGTAATAGCTCCAATAGCAATAGCCGATAATATTGTTGAAACAATTGTTGCTTCGATTCCTGCAATATTATCATTTCCAATAAATTCCACAACTCCAATCAACGCAGCACTTGCTCCACCAAACCCGTTAAATAAAGAAACTAATTCTGGCATTTTTGTCATCTCTACTTTCATAGCGATCAACCATCCCATGATAGAACCGACTAAAATGGCCAATCCAATCAATACATAAATAATTGTTGGCACTTCAATATCATTGATAAAAATAGTTCCAACAATAGCCAATCCCATCCCTAAAGCTGCAATTAAATTACCACTTTTAGCAGTCTCTGGATGTCCTAACTTTTTAAGACCAACGATAAACGTAACCGTTGATATTAGATATATTATACTTAATAAAATACTCATCGTTTATATTTTTAAAATCTATTTATAGCAAACTATAAATGATAGATTTATTATTTTTTCTTTTTAAACATTTCTAACATCCTGTCAGTAACGGCAAAACCACCAACAACATTTAAAACTCCTAATACAACTGCAATAAAACCAAGTGCTAAAGCAACATAGTCCGTTGGATCTGAATGTAACATTACCAATATTGCACCTACAATTACCACCCCACTTAAGGCATTCGCTCCAGACATTAATGGTGTATGTAAAACCGCTGGAATACTTTTAATTACTTCAATACCTACAAATGTCGCTAAGATTAAAATGTAAGTAATCTGAAGATTGTTACTTATAAATTCAATTAATTCGTTCATCTTCTAAATTTTTAATTTTTTCTAATTGTACCGTCTTTTACGATCAGTGTTTCATCAGTAATTTCTTCTTCAACATCATATTTAAACTGATTGTCTTCAGTTAAATGATTCAAGAAATTATAAATGTTTTTTGCAAATAATTCACTTGCATTTGTAGATACACTTTCTGGAGCAATGGTAGTTCCAATAACTTTCACACCATTTTTAACAACAGTCTTACTCATTTCACTCACCTCACAGTTTCCTCCTTGGGCAGCAGCTAAATCAACAATCACAGCCCCGTTTTTCATTTGAGAAACTTGCTCTTCTGTTATCAATATAGGAGCTTTTCTACCAGGAATATTCGCAGTAGTGATTACTAAATCAGCTTGAAATAAAGATTTATCTACCGCTTCTTTTTGTCTTTTCTTGTAATCATCAGAAGCTTCTTTTGCATATCCTCCTTCAGATTTTTCTCCTGAATTATCTACCGAAATAAATTTAGCCCCTAAAGATTCCGCTTGTTCCTTAGTTTCTGTTCTAATATCTGTTGCCTCAACTACAGCTCCTAGTCTTTTTGCAGTAGCAATCGCTTGTAATCCAGCAACACCAACACCGTAAATTAATACTTTAGAAGGAGTAATCGTTCCAGCAGCCGTCATCATCAACGGGAAAATCTTAGTCATTTCGTAAGCCCCTAAGATAACCGCTTTGTATCCAGATAAGTTGCTTTGAGAACTCAAAACGTCCATATCTTGCGCTCTAGAAATTCTTGGAATTGCATCTAACGAAAAGGCTGTTGCTCCTTTCTCTGCAATTGCTTGAATCAATTCAGGACTTGATTTATGATACAATTGACTTACCAATACCTGTCCTTTATCAACTAGTTTAAGGTCTTCTTCGTCAAAAGGATTTATTTTTACAAGCACATCTGACTCTTTAAAAACAACTCCTCTTTTTTCTACTTTTACTTCTAATTCTTTGTAATCTGAATTCTTGTATGAAGACGTTTTTCCTGCATCTTCTTCTAACAACAACTCAAATCCTTTAGATGCTAACTGTTTCGCAATGTTAGGAGAGATTGCGACACGTTTTTCACCTTTTTGTGTTTCCTTCAATATGCCTATTTTCATATTTTCTGGTAGTTTAATTTTAATTAATAAATACTTTCATTTTTGATTTTTTATTGAAATTCTCCATTTGAAACATTACAATGGGTAATTTCAAGAACAACTAGGATAAAATCCAGCTATTTTAAGTCGGCTAAGTTAGCTAAAATGCAAACACAATAATATGGATAGTTTATTTTTATATATACTCTATAAATAAAGAGAATTTAATATGAAAAAAGCAAAAGTTGATCGGATTTGCACAGTTTCATAGAATTATTTATAACAGAATTGTAATATCAAAAAACCAAAATACAATCGATTGTCATAACTACATCGATTCCGAAAACTAGCAAAAATTCCGATTTTGTCAAAAGATCATATTTATTGTTCAATTATTATAAAAAAAGGCAGTGATTAAAACCACTGCCTTTTTAACTTAAACTTCAAACTTCTTTTAATTCACGAAAAGATATTGTGAGTCCTTTGCGGTTTCTCCTTCAAAAACGACAATATACATTCCCTTTTGTAAATTTGAAACATCTAATAAAATTGTTTTATCTGCAGATTCAATTATTTCAGATCACAAGACAGTCCCAAGTAGATTCATTATTTTTAGTTCACCAATATCGCGACGTTTTACCGTTAACGATCCGTCATTTGGATTAGGGTAAGCATAAGATTTTCAAACTTAGTATAAATTCCACCAACAGATAAGCTTTCTCAAACAATTAGAACATATTCTTCTGGGACAACTAGTTCTTGAAACTCAAAACCAACTTGAGAAACATCTTCAAAAAATACATTCTGCTCACCTGAATCAGAACAAATATAATCGGCATACTTTACCGCTGTAGCAATCGAAGGGCCTATGACACGCTTACCTCCATCCTGTGAAATATCCGTAATGTCATCTACCAACTCATCTGGCATTAAATAAAAATGCTTTGATTTCAATTGAGCAACCATTCCAAATTCTGCATCAACATCCACCACTTTCATACAACTATAAGTCCCTATCTCCAATCCAACATCTTAACAATATTTTTTGGAAATAAAACCACCTTCTATTCGTGCATCGAAGCCACTACCTTTAGAACGAATAACTACCGCGTCTGCAGCTCCACAATACATGGCATGCGGAGATATCATCAAAGTTGAATTCCCTTGTTCAATGTATATATTTCTAGCAAGAATATCAAAGTTACCGCCATATTGTACGTTATTCATCTTACTGTACCCGTTCTCTAAACGCAATATAGCTCCTCCAAAACCATATAAATCTTTAAACAAAACATTTGTTGCCGCCTGTAATTGAATAATCTCGTAACCATAGGCTGCATTGCACGCACTACCAGATCTTACAATTCCGTTCAATGGCATAAAGTAATTTTTAGGCAACTCTGATCTGTTCACCATCGTAATCATATAATTCTCCAATCGATGAACATAATATTCGATCAATTCTTCTTTGGTATCGTTCCCCGGAAGGTTTCCTGTTCCAGCAATTTGATCTAGTTCATCCGACAAGTCTTGAATAATTGGAGCTAGCATATCTTTTGTATTCTGTTGATCGTTTAGAGGAGTTAAACTCTCTATGGAAGTAATGTGTGTGTTATGAACAGTAGTCACATTTATCGAATAATCTGAATCCATGGTCAATGCCAAATCAAAGGCTGACAATATTCCTGTGTCTTTAACTGTTAACGTATTTTTAATCATCCCATCCCAATAGCCACCAACATTAGTTGTCCCCAAAGTGACAGCTGAAAAATCTGTATTTACATCATTTAATTGAAAATCATCTACTAAAAATTTTCTACATTTCGAATTGCGAAAACTGTTACATTATTATTAACCACCTGAGTTAAATCGTCCATATAAAGTCCTGCTTCCGATGCATCACAAATATGCCCTTCTTCTAACCCAGTCAGATCAGAACAAATAATACTAACATTGTAAATTCTTCCCTTTCCATCTGCCAATTTAAAAACGTCATAATTTTTATCATCATCTACTTGAGTAGGTCTAATGATCACATCAGGATCCATTTCAATATGAACGTTCGATATTAAATCAATGTTTCTAATGGAATAATTTCCTGCTGGAATTGTTAAAACTCCGCCGCCATCATCTGAGATATCATCAATAGCGGTCTGCCAAGCAAGGCTGTCATCTGTATCAAAATCATTATCTACAGGATAGTCGGTTACTATATTTTTATCATAATCTGAATTGCTTATTGCAGTGTAAAAATTACTTTCTGCATCGATTTGCGCATTCGATAAAAGTGTAGTCAATAAATTACATAAAAGAAAGTGGTTGTTAAGTTTCATTAATTGAGTTTTTCACAAAACTATGAATGAGGGATAAAAATGATGTATCTAGAAAGTAATTTTATGTCTTCTTCCGTTAATTATATCGTCAAAAAATCATTGTCTTTGGAAGTGTTCTTTAGCTTAGTCATACTTGCATTCAACTCAAAACCAAGCAGTAATATTATAGAATTCAACCAAATAAACAACATCATAATTAACAAGGTACCTATAGAACCATATAATTCATTGTACTTTGCAAATTTTTCTACATAAATCCCAAATCCGTAAAAAGTAAAGACGTATAAAATCGTTGTCAAGACAGCACCCGGAGAAAAAAATGAGGATTGTTTTCCTTCCTTAGTTCCAAAATAATACAGCAAAGACACCGTTGTAAATATCATAAAAATAAAAATCAAGTATCTGATATTCCCTAACCAAACATATTGATCACTCAACCAACCATTTTGCATTAAAAAATCAAGTCCGAATTTAAAGGAAATCGTAAACACAACGGTTACAATCAGTAAAACCGACATTAATAATGAAGTCCCAAGAGAAACTATATAACCCTTCACCACACTTCTTACTTCGGTAACATGGTAGGAATATTCAAATCCGCCAAAAATGGCATTGATTCCATTGGTCATTAAAAAAATAGAAACTAGGAAACCAAAAGACAGCAAACCTCCATATTTATTATTCGCAATATCCTCTAAAATTGGGACTACAGCATCATAGGTTTTTGGTGGAACGGCCTCAGAAATAAGTTCCATAAAACTAGCCTGAAAACCATCAATAGGAATAAAGGGAATTAAGGTCAACATAAAAAGCATAAAAGGGAAAATAGCCATAAAAAAACTATAAGAAATACCTCCTGCCCTTGATGTCAATCCGCCACGAACAATCCCAACTACATACATATGCAACAAGTCATAAAGGGACATTCCCTCTAAACCCGGTATTTTTATTCTTTTTCCTAAATCGACAATTTTCTCAATCATAGCTATTCGAAATCCAACTATTAAAAAGCTTTTAAACTCAGATCCATATTATAAACAGAATGAGTTAAGGCACCTGATGATATAAAATCTACTCCACACTCTGCATAAGATCTTAAAGTTTCTTCATTGATCCCGCCTGAAGATTCTGTTTGACATTTTCCATTGATCATCGCAACGGCTTTTCTTGTATCTTCAAAAGTAAAGTTATCGATTAATATTCGGTGAATGCCATCAGAATTCAATATTTCTCTAATTTCTGCCAAATCACGGGCCTCTATGATTATTTTCAAATCTTTTTCAGTCTCCTTTAAATAGGAATGTGTTTTTTCAATAGCCTTTGTAATACCCCCTGCAAAATCAATATGATTGTCTTTCAGCATGATCATGTCATACAAAGCAAATCTATGATTTACTCCCCCACCAATCTTCACAGCCCATTTCTCTAGTGCACGAATTCCTGGAGTGGTCTTACGAGTATCTAAAATTTTTGTTTTAGTTCCTTCTAATAGGTTTGTATAATGTTTAGTTTTGGTAGCAATTGCACTCATTCTTTGCATTACATTCAATACCAAGCGCTCTGCTTTTAATATAGCATGAGAAGTTCCTTCTACGGTTAACACAACATCTCCATGTTTTACCTCAGCTCCATCCTCTATCAAGATGTTTAGCTTTATGTTTGGTTCAACATATTTGAATACTCTTTCAGCAAAAGAAACACCTGCAATTACACCATTGTCTTTAACCAACAATTGAGCTTTTCCTTTTACGTCAGCAGGAATACAAGCCAAAGAACTATGGTCTCCATCTCCAACATCCTCACGGATTGCATTTTCAATAATTATTTCAAGTTCTTTTTCAAATTGAGCTTCGCTAATCATAATGTAAATTTAATGCGACAAAAATACATTTTCTATCATCCTTAAAAAAAATATTTTGTGGATAAAAATCTATTAAAACTGTATAAATTTAATCTCTGAATAATCTCTTCTATTCTTTATATTTACACTATGAAAATAAAACTTTTGGCCATTGGGATAACAGATGATAAAAATCTGAATGCATTGATAGAAACCTATAGAGCAAGGTTGAAGCATTATGTGAAATTTGATTTAGAAATTATCCCTGACATAAAAAATGTCAAAAATTTATCAGAAAAACAACAAAAGGAAAAAGAAGGAGAATTGCTCCTAAAAAAATTACAAGCAACCGATCAATTGATTTTGTTAGATGATAAAGGAAAAGATTTTACTTCGGTAGAATTCTCAAAATATTTACAAAAAAAAATGAATTCAGGAATCAAACAGTTGGTTTTTGTAATTGGTGGTCCCTATGGTTTTTCTGAGACTGTGTACAAAAAATCACAGGGAAAAGTCTCTTTTTCTAAAATGACTTTCTCACATCAAATGATTCGATTATTTGTTGTGGAACAAATTTATCGAGGTTTTACTATTCTTAAAAACGAACCCTACCATCACGAATAACAGTTGATTACTGAACTATTTTCTTTTAAAGTAATCCAGTGCGTATTAATTTGTACTTTTAATAAAAAAAGAGAATGGAAATTTTTAAACAGCAACAATGGCATCTGATAGTATTAATTCCGATGCTTTTTTTTTAAAACAATTTTCCTTTTTTATATTCTGAAACAACAACTGGGTCCTTGTGGAATATTTCGACAATTTCTTGGGGCTATATAGCCGTGTCTGTTCTTATCATACATCAAGTGTATGTATTACACGCTTGGAGACTGGAGCTCTATCATAAAAGTATTTCCAAAACCTTTGGATCTAACGGATTTAACATTTACAAAATTGGTTTCGCTATTTTAATAATTTTAAGACCCATTAGCCTAATCATTTTACTCATTAAAAAAATATTTTGGTATTGATAGAGCTTTTGGCGAAGATCACTTCAATGTAAACAAATACAAAAATCAAAGCTTGATTAAAAAAGGAATTTTCAAATACACAAATAACGGAATGTATGTATACGGTTTTTTGGCCTTATATTTACCTGGACTTTTTTGGCATTCAAAAGCAGCCATACTTATTGCTCTCTTCAATCATGCATACATTTGGGTACATTATTATTTTACTGAGTTGCCGGATATTAAATATATTTACAACAACAAATAATTTTAAATTATGATTTTAGGAGTTTCTAAGTGGTTTGGTGAAAAAGTTGGTATCGAAGAAAAATACATGCGGCTAATTTTTACCATTGCAATTGTTTTCTACGGAGTAGGATTGGGATTTTATATTGCCTTGTGGCTTTATAAAATAATCTCACAGGAGTAATTATTTATTCTTCTCTTCTATCCAACGAGACATAAATTCCGTGCTTCTCATCGTATGAAACAACAACATACTGCCTATAAAATTAGAGTTTCTATGGCCTTTAACGTCAAGCTCTATTTGTGTGATTTTCTTCAATAATATATTACTGAAATAAGATTTATCATAGCAATTTTCAATAAGCTGAAAACCATTCTCCTGAGATTTCTCCCATAAGTTCTTATCAGTATATAACTCTTTTGCTCCAGCAACTAAATCTTCTATAGAATTACTTACAACTCCCGACCAATCATGAGCATCATGCATGGCTTCTGCACCTATTTTTGTTGTTACACTAGGAGTTCCATTAAGCATCGCATCAATAAATTTCCCCTTTAAACCAGCACCAAAACGCAAAGGTGCCAACATTACTTTTGCATTCTGCACAACAGAATTCGCATCTTTCGCCCAACCTTTGATAAAAAAATTCTCCTTTGGATTGTTCAATTGCATTGCCTTTTGTGGTGGATATGAGCCATAAATATGTAATTCAGCTTCAGGTAGTTTTCTCCTTAAAAGAGGCCAAATTTCTTTTTTTAAATACAATACACTATCCCAATTAGGCTCATGCCTAAAACTACCTATGGTCACAAAATGTGATCTATCTTCAAAACTTGGCAGTTCCTTCTTGCGTTGCTCTGATACCGGATCTAACAAAAAAGGAACATAACATAATAGCTGTTCGGGTACTTTAAAAAATTCCTGTAAAACTCTCATTTCTACAGAAGAAATCATCAAACTTACATCAGAACGGAAAATACTCGCTATTTCTCTTTTGGCTACTTCAGAAAATAAATCTGTTTTTTCAAATTCTCTATTTTCTTTGAATGCCTTTTGCCGAGCTTTACGCAGACAATGTAAATCTTCAGTATCTAGTATTCTAATAGAATCAGGACTATTTTTTTCTACACGCCAACCAAATTGTTCCTCCGTCATAAAACGATCAAACAAAACAATTTCAGGCTTTGCGCCTTTAATATAGGTATCAAAACTACTATCATTCAATGCTATTTTATTTATTTCAACTCCAATGTCCTCTAAAGCATATCTATACTGGCTATCATCGGTAGCACTTGCAAATACAACCTGATATCCCTCATTCAAAAAGCAAAAAATCAATTGCATCATTCTACTTCCAGCAGCAGAAGAGTTCGGTTCTGGCCATACACTACCAATGATGAGTACTTTTTTTTGCATCACATCCCTTTTATCAAAAGTTCTTCAACTAGTTCTTTTGTCATGGTTTTACCTGATGCATTGCTTCGAATTGCATCAAAAGTATAGCGATAATCACAACCGTCTTTATAAGCCGAACAGCCATAAGAAGAACTTCCCTTAATGACTTCCCCTTTTTTACATTTTGGACAAATCAAAGCTCCTGACTTTGCATATCTCTTAGATTCTTCTGGCTTTAATATTAATTGATGATTCTCGTCAAAACCGATAGCACCATTAATTTTGAAACCTTCTTTTTTAAAGCCTTTTAAAACAACAGTCTCTCCTTTAGATAAAAGTCTTTTAAACTGATTGACAGACACTTTTTTCCCTAAAAACTCAAAGGGAAGTCTAAAGGTACAACCTGCTTTGTATTCAGAACAACCATAAGCACTAGTCCCTTTTAATAATTTCCCTTTTTTACATTGAGGACATTCAGAGCCAGATACATCACTTTTACTAACATTTTTGTTTGGTTTTGGCAAAGGTGTTTGTTCTGCAGAAAAACGTCTAGTATTTTTTTCCATACGTACTTCTACCACCAAATCGTCTACCATTTTTTTCATGTTATTGATAAACTGCCCTGCACTGTAATTGCCTTCTTCAATCTCTTTCAATTGCTTTTCCCATTGTCCGGTTAACTCAGCCGATTTCAATAATTCATTTTGAATAGTATCAATCAACTGAATTCCCATTTGTGTAGGAAGAATTTGCTTTTTATTTCTCTCTATGTATTTTCTTCGGAAAAGAGTTTCTATGATATTCGCTCTGGTTGAGGGTCTACCAATTCCATTGGCTTTCATCAAATCTCTCAGTTCATCATCCTCCACTTGTTTTCCTGCGGTTTCCATTGCTCTTAAGAGTGTTGCTTCGGAATAATTCTTAGGTGGTTTTGTAGTTTTTTCATTAAAAGAAGGGCTATGGGGTCCCGACTCACCTTTTACAAAAGTTGGCATCAACACCTCGTCTTTATTCGCCGTTTTTGACTTTGTACTAGAAAAAACAGCTCTCCAACCTTCAGAAATTATTTCTTTTCCTGTTGCTTTAAAACTAACTTTTGCAGCTTCTCCAATTACTGCCGTATTCGATACTTCACAATCTGGGTAAAAAACAGCAATAAATCTACGTGTAATAATATCATATACATTTTGATCGTGTTCCCCTAAATGACTCTCCATACCCGTGGGAATAATTGCATGGTGATCCGTTACTTTTTTCGAATCAAACACCTTTTTTGATTTCTTCAAAGGTTGCCCTTTAAGCGGTGCTGTCAACTCAGCGTATTGCGTTAACTTTCCAAGAATCCCAGGCACCTTAGGAAAAATATCATCAGGTAAAAATGTCGTATCTACCCTAGGATAGGTAACTAATTTTTGCTCATACAATTTTTGAATAATCTTGAGGGTTTGATCCGCTGTATACCCAAACTTTGTGTTACAGTACACCTGTAAACCTGTTAAATCAAATAATTTTGGAGCATATTCTTTTCCCTTCTTCTTTGTAACGGAAGTAATTTCAAAAGGAGCATCTTTCACAAGGTTTAAGGACGCTTCACCATCTTCTTTTTTCAGAAATTTCCCCTGTTCGTTATTAAAAATGGTATTTCTATATTCCGTTTGCAACTCCCAATAAGGCTTCGGTTGAAAATAAAGTATTTCTTTATACCTATTCACCAACATCTCTAAAGTTGGTGTTTGCACTCTACCAACAGAAAGAACCTGTTTTTGAGCACCATAACGAAGCGTATACAAGCGAGTTGCATTCATCCCAAGCAACCAATCCCCTATCGCTCTTGAACTCCCCGCATAATATAAATTATCGTAATCCTCGCCATTTTTCAAATTTTCAAAACCTTCTTTTATGGCTTCAGGAGTCAAGGAAGAAATCCATAATCTATCTACCCTTCCAGTGTAATTCGCTTGTTTGATCACCCATCTTTGAATCAATTCACCTTCTTGACCAGCATCCCCGCAATTGATCACAACATCCGCTTTATCAAATAAGGATTTAATCGTATTGAATTGTTTTTGAACACCATCGTTACTCGTGAGTTTTATGTCAAACTTTTCAGGCAACATGGGCAAAGTATTCAAGTCCCAACGTTTCCAATGTGGCTTATAATCATCGGGTGTAAACAAAGTACACAAATGACCAAAAGTCCATGTAATTTGGTATCCATTTCCTTCAAAATAACCATCATGTCTTTGATTGGCACCTAATATAGTGGCAATCTCTCTAGCAACACTCGGTTTCTCGGCAATACATACTTTCATAAAATTCTAGATTTTTATAGCGGAAGGACACAAACTTACACAACTATTTTTAATTAGAAAATAAAACTAACGTACTATAAAAAGGAGTTTTCAACGATTTTCTAAACAAATATTTTGATTTAATTAGCGACTAAAAGAATTCAAAACCCTAATTTTGTAACACAAATGAAAAAATCAAATCTTTGGAATCGCAGTTGTAGCGCAATCATATTTTGTACACTTTTTCTTGTTACTTCAAGAGTTAGTGCACAAATAGAAACAATGCGTCCAGGTAGTTTGGATAGTGATAAGGATTTTATCATTCCCTCTATCCCAAATAGTCCTAATGCCACTTTTGAATTCATCAACCCTGAAAATGAGGCCGACAAATTTGAAGCTGCGCTAAACAGAATCATGCTGCAACAAATTGAAAATCAAGAATTAAAAGATTTACAGCAAAAAGGTATTATTGATAAGGAAAAATTTTACAAACAGAGAGTAAAAGCTGAGATGGACGCTATTTCTAATCGAATGCCTATTGTTGACAAAGATTTAGGTGGATTTAGTACACAGAGTGAATACGTAACTATTATTTGTAGGGATTTTTCTTATGCTGATGGAGATGTCGTTTCTATTGTTGTGAATGGAGAAACCAGAGTTCGTTATATTGAGTTGACAAATAGTTACCAGCAGTTCACGATCAATCTAGTAGAAGGATTAAATACTTTGTCGTTTGTAGCACTTAACCAAGGTTCTTCCGGTCCAAATACAGCAGCATTTATGGTTTTTGATGAAGGTGGAAGAGTATTATCATCCAATCAATGGAATTTGGCTACTGGCGCCAAAGCAACACTTTCTATCGCTCGAGATAAATAACTTATTCAGATAATAGGGCATCTATCATTTTAAAACTTTTAGAACTGTCCCAATTCGCCGCTCCTGTTTTGCTCAATACAATGTTACCTTTCTTATTTATGATGTAGGTGGCAGGAATACTATTAGTTGTATTTAATTCGATAGGAATTTTGGAGAGACTATTATAAACAGGTAGATCGTAGTTGTATTTATTAAAAAAAGGTTGCACTTCTGTTAAGCATTCATTTGTTACCAATAAAAAAACCACCTCTTCTTTGTACGCAGCGTATAGATTTTGAATCGCTGGCATTTCAGCACGACAAGGTGGACACCATGTAGCCCAAAAATTCACGAAAACAACCTTTCCTGAAAAATCTGCTAAATTTATATTATCCGTATTTAATCCTTTTAATTCCCAACTAGAATTTTGTAAGCTAATAACTTTAGAATCCAAAGAAGGAGAAAAAGCAATCGTTTTTATAAACCACTCTTTTGAACTTGGATTTAGAAGAGAAATAATTAGAATTACGAAAATAATATTACTCCAATGTTTCTTTACAAATTGTTTCATCCCACAAAATTATTTAATCTCATATGAACTTAGTGTAACCGATGCTACAGTACTTACAAAAAAAGTTAAAAACAGTAATAAAATTTGTAGTTTTAACTATTCAAATCAAGTAGGCATATGCAACACAGTACTTTCCTCAATCTAAAGGATCTTTTAAAAAGCACACAATTAGGAGGAGCTCACGACCAAAACCTTATGGTTCCGGATGAAAGAAGGGTATTAACTCCTAAAAAAGCTGTGTTGGACGAAGCAAAAAAAGCAGCTGTTTTGGCATTATTTTATCCTAATAAAAATGGAGAAACCTGTTTGGCATTGACCTTACGACCAAATTATTCTGGAACGCATTCTTCCCAAGTAAGTTTTCCTGGGGGTAAAAGAGAAATAGATGATAAAAACCTTGAAGAAACAGCCTTAAGAGAAACATTTGAAGAAATAGGCATTGAACCTGCCGAAATAGAAACCATTCGTGAAATCACAGAAGTCTATATTCCTCCAAGTAATTTTTTGGTAACACCTTTTATTGGTATTGCTAAAAACAAACTAGAATTCATAAAAAATTATGAGGTTGAAAAAATGATTGAAGTCCCCATTAAACATCTTTTAGATGACTCTTTTCTAGCCATTGACACAAAAAAGACATTCTATGCAAAAAAGGTGGAAATTCCCTATTTTAATTTTGACAATCAAATGGTTTGGGGAGCTACTGCCATGATAATCAGTGAGATTAAAGAACTTATAAAAAGGCTATAAAAACCATTTCTTTTTGTAAATTTGTTGCCACTAAAAACTAAACACTTCTAAATGAAATTCATTAAAAAAAATCCTTTTGGTCATATTTTATTCTTAAAAAAATGGCTCATCAGAATTGTAGGAGTAGTTTCTCATAGAAGGTATAATAAGTTTAATAAATTACAGATCGAAGGATCTGAAATAATTAGAGACTTACCAGATTCAAACGTTTTATTTGTAGCAAATCATCAAACGTACTTTGCTGATGTAGCTGCTATGTACCATGTATTTAATGCTTCTTTAAAAGGACGGGTAGACACCATCAACAATATCGGTTATATTTGGAATCCCAAATTAAACATGTATTATATTGCCGCTGCTGAAACAATGAAAGCAGGTATACTTCCAAAGATTTTTGCCTATATGGGATCTGTATCCATTCAAAGAACTTGGAGAAGTGAAGGTAAAGATGTAAAAAGACAAGTAAAAATGTCTGATATTAGTAATATAGGAACTGCCTTAAATGACGGTTGGGTGATAACATTCCCTCAGGGAACTACAAAACCTTTCAACCCTATTAGAAGAGGTACTTCACATATTATAAAAACATACAAACCAATCGTTATTCCAATCGTTATTGATGGGTTTAGACGTTCTTTCGATAAAAAAGGTCTACTTATTAAAAAGCGAGGTGTTTTACAAAGTATGGTGATCAAAAAACCACTTCAAATAGATTATGAAAATGATTCTTTTGATGATATTGTAAAACAAATTGAAATGGCCATTGAGCAACATCCATCTTTCTTAAAAGTTATTTCTGTTGAGGAATATAAAAAACAAGAGGATGAACTTAACAAGCAAAGAGAGTTCTGGCAAACAAAGAGCTAATCCACTCATTTTCAACAAACATTATCGTGTTTTAACTTTCTATATTTTTATTTTTTAAAATAGAGAAAACCAATAGTTTTTATTATTTTTATCGCAAACAATGATACTATGACTATTACACAATTAAAGTATATACTAGCTGTTGCCGAACACAAAAACTTTACCGTTGCCTCTGAGCACTGTTTTGTAACACAGCCTACTTTAAGTATGCAAATACAAAAGTTAGAAGACGAGCTTGATGTTGTCATATTTAACAGAGCAAAAAAGCCAATATCCTTAACAGAAATAGGTGAAAAAATTGTTTTTCAAGCAAAAACCATCGTTGAAGAAAGCAATAGGATAAATGATATAGTAGATCAGCAGAAAGGATATATAGGAGGTGAGTTTAAAATTGCCATCATTCCTACTATCATGCCAACACTGTTGCCAATGTTCCTTAAAACATTTAACAACAGACACCCAAAAGTAAATCTTCAAATTGAAGAATTGACTACTGAAGAGTGTATCAAAAAATTAACCGATGGACATATAGATGCCGCAATTGCAGCCACTCCTTTAGAAAATCCAAGTATTAAAGAAAAACCCTTGTACTACGAACCCTTTGTTGGATTTGTTCCTAATTCTCATAAGCTGTCTAAAAACAAGTTACTATGCGTAGATGAGTTGGATGCTGATGATATTTTACTACTGAAAGATGGACATTGTTTTAAAGAAAGTATTTTAAACATGTGTAGTTCTTTCAATTCTGCTAATGCGAAGTCCTTTCGACTAGAAAGTGGAAGTTTTGATACATTGATCAAATTAGCAAAGGAAAATTTAGGGATGACACTGCTTCCTTATTTACATAGTTTGGATTTATCTTCTGAAGATAAAACTCTATTAAGAGAATTTGAAAAACCTGTACCTGCAAGAGAAGTAAGTTTGTTATATCATAAATCTCAATTAAAAATGCAGTTGATTGAAGCTTTAAAAACAACAATAGATGGCATTGTAAGAGGTGCCATTTCTTTCAATGACGTAAAAATTATCAGTCCAATCGCTAAGAAAAAATAATACTAAAAAAGCCTGTAGAAATACAGTGCCCCCAAAAAGTTAGACACAATTTGGGGGCATTTTATGTATAGAAAAGTAAAATTTAGTATTGAGTTAAAAAAAGAATGCATGTCTTTAATCTTCTTAAAGCATCGTTCAGTTATGAGTG
>Ga0209223_10002193_pt1 | contig 19913 bp, 20 predicted proteins | sample COG_06_FD_184750 | JGI IMG/M metagenome (GOLD analysis project Ga0209223, IMG submission 184750) | Pelagic Microbial community sample from North Sea - COGITO 998_met_06 (SPAdes) (version 2) | ecosystem: Environmental > Aquatic > Marine > Neritic zone/Coastal water | place: Helgoland, sampling...
TGAGCAAATGACCTGGTACGAAGGGGGCACACTACTTCACAACCTGGAAACCGTGCACATCTCTGCAGATTATAACCTGCGCGATTGCCGCTTCCCTGTTCAAACGGTCATCCGTCCCCACACCGACGAATTCCATGACTTTAGAGGGTATGCAGGCCGAGTGGCCGGTGGAGTCTTCAAAAAGGGAGATTCAGTAGTAGCACTACCTTCAGGTTTGGAGAGCAAGATTGCAGCCATTCACACGATGACTGGTGAGCTCGAAGAAGCCTTCCCTCCACAGAGCGTTACGATCACTCTAGAAGACGATATCGATATTAGTAGAGGCGATGTACTAGTACGACCAGAAAACCGCCCAGAAGGACAACAGGATTTAGATGTTATGCTGTGCTGGTTGAACGCGAACCAACCGCGCCCTAGAGCGAAATATGTGATCAAACATACCACTGCGGAAGCAAGAGCAATGATCACTGAGATTCAATACAAGATGGACATCAACACCCTTCACAGGATGGAAGAAGACAAGGCCATCAAAATGAACGATATCGCAAGAGTTAAAATTAGATCAACAAAACCCCTATTCGTGGACGACTACAACGTCAACCGTGTCACAGGCTCAATCATTTTAGTGGATGAGGCGACCAATGAAACAGTTGCTGCGGGGATGATTAGGTAAGAGTGAAAAACATATCTAAGTAAAAAGGCAGGCTCGATGAGTCAGCTTTTATATTTAAACTTATTGTAACTAAAAAGTGATCTACGCAGCGAATAATTATACATTATAATTACCTAAAGTATTTATCAAAAATAATTCGAGTTTATTCAGCACTGTCTTCTTTGCATAATTTCTCTCATAGAATTGTTTGGCATTTTCTGCTAATTTTAATAACTCAGGCTGAGACATCTGCTTTATTACTTCAACAGCATGCAGAAGATCCTGTTCAGATTCACCGTCAAAATAGAATCCAAGTGAATACGTTTCAATTAATTCTTTGACCTCGCCAATAATATTCGTTAAAATTGGCGTACCGCTAGTAAGATATCCAGCAAACTTACCAGGTATTGTAGTTGAATACCCTTGATTTGGCTTAAGCGTTAAAAGCAATGCATTTGCCTCACGGTAGATAGAAGGTAGTTTATCCAAACTTACTCTACCGTGAAAAATTAAATTTGAAACCCCGAGTAAATCCGCCTCTTTTCGAAGTTTACTCCAATAACGTCCATCACCAAATAAGTGCCAGCATATATTGGTTTCAGTCGTTTCAAAGGCAGCTTTAAGAACTACATCTAATCCTTGAGACTCACCAATATTTCCTGCGAATACAATATTGAATGAATTATTATCAAAAATCTCGATTTCCTCAGAAAGATTAAAATATGCGTCTTCCGCCCAATTTGGCAAATGATATATCTCTCCTATATGTATACCTGTAACTTGCTCAAGGTTTTTGCTAAAAGATTTAGTTGTAACCGCCAAGGCAGTTGCTGTTCGATATATATTTTCGGCGGACCTTTTAACCCACTCATCAACGAAATAGTTTCTAAAGCGAAAATTACTAAAATAAGATTCGGGCCAGAGATCTAGACACCATAACACGAATGGAATTTTTAAATGTCTTGATAAATACGACGCAGGAAGCATACTCCAAATCGGAGATAATTGAAATCCAAGAACTATATCTGGGTGAAATTCATTTAAAATCCTTGAAGCATATATTTTCGCCGATAGTGGAAAAGACACATAGTTTAAAACCAAGCTAATTGCATTCTTTTTTCTCGCAATAATTGGTGCTCTATATACTTGAGCTCCTTTGTATAATTTTGGATACTTATCAACTAGTCGATATCCATCAAAGAAGCTCCCACTAGGATAATTTGGGAAAGCTGTTAGCACTCTTACTTCATGCCCAGAACTTACCAAATACTCTACGGCATCATTTATTTTAAAATCCTCGGGATAGAAATATTGTGAAACAACTAAAATTTTCATTTCTTCCTCCAGACAACTCTGTTCACATAGCTAGTGTAAGATAAAATGATTCTCACCATTTTCTCACTAACGTTAGGCATAGAATAATCAGACACCTTTCTAAAGTTTCTATTTGATAAATTTTGATCGGAAATTTGTGCCAAACCCTGCATAATTCGCTCTGGATCCAATCCAACCATCATCACAGAGGCTTCCTCCATGGCTTCTGGACGTTCATGCGCCTCACGAATGTTGAGGGCCCTGAAGTTCATAATTGAAGACTCTTCTGAAATAGTTCCGCTATCGCTGAGCACGGCAAATGAGTTTTTCTGAAGTGCGTTGTAGTCTGAGAAACCCAACGGCTTCATGAACTGAATTAGAGGGTTTGTTTCTATTTCACTGCTGTTCAGTTTATTGCGGGTTCTAGGATGAGTAGATACGATGATTGGATAACCGTATTTCTCAGCAATCTGATTTAAAGAAATCAGCAACCCATTGAAATTAGAGTCGTTGCTGATATTTTCTTCACGGTGTGCGGACACCACGAAGTAATGTTCTTTTTGTAGGCTCAATCGTTCCAAAACATCACTAGAATCAATTTGATCCATATAATGATTCAGAACTTCAAACATTGGACTTCCCGTTTTAATAACACGGTCAGCAGGTAGTCCTTCACGAAGAAGGTATTCTCTAGCAATATCGCTGTAGGTGAGATTAATATCTGAAATGTGATCGACAATTCTGCGGTTAGTCTCTTCTGGAACACGCTGATCAAAACAACGGTTTCCTGCTTCCATATGGAAAATTGGAATCTTTCGCTTCTTTGCGGGAATTGCACATAAACATGAATTGGTGTCTCCTAAAACCATGAACGCATCTGGATTCAACGTCTCTAGAATTGGATCAATTTTAATCAGAATTTGCCCAACTGTTTCCGTCGCATTCTTTCCTGCGGCCTCCAAAAAGTAATCAGGTTTACGAATACCTAAATCTTCAAAGAAAATTTGATTGAGTTCATAATCGTAATTCTGCCCCGTATGGACCAGAATGTGGTCAATTGCAGGTGAACTGTCGAGAGCTATCATAACCCGTGAAAGGCGGATGATTTCAGGTCGAGTTCCAACTACGGTAACAACTTTTAGCTTGTTCATACTTCTAAGAAATAAGTGTCTGGACGTTCTGTATCAAAAATTTCGTTGGCCCAAAACAACGTAATAAGTTCCGTTTGACCGGTATTAGTGATGTTGTGCGTGTATCCTGTTGGTATGTCCACTACCGTTGGTTCCGATCCGTTGACCTTATAGGTAATGACTTGGTCGGAATTTATTTGTCTGAAGCCAATTTCAGCTTCACCTCTTATTACCAAGAATTTCTCGGTTTTGGTGTGATGATAGTGATTCCCTCTGGTTATACCCGGTTTGGTTGTTGAAACGAAAATTTGACCAAAATCTTCCGATTTAATCCACTCAAAGAGATCACCACGATTGTCTTTTTTTAACTCCATCGGATACGAGAACTTATCCGTGGGTAAATAGCTCAAATAAGTACTGTAAAGTCTTTTTTCAAGGCCTTTACCAACCTTTGGAGCATGTAGCGATTGTCTAAGCCCTTGGAACGATGAAATAATATCCGCTATTTCCCCCAAGGTGGTATGAAAGACAGGGCTTACTTCAAAAGTTCCCAACCCTTTGAATCGGCTATTCAAGTGAGATAAAAACGCCTGAACAACGTCGTCAACATAAACTAACGGTAGAGCAAAGCTTGGATCTCTAACTTCGAGCGGCAGTTCGTTGGCCACATTATAACAGAACGTAGAAACCACACTATTGTAATTAGGCCGGCTCCACTTTCCGAATACTCCGGGAAGGCGATAAATTGCTCCTTGGATTTTGCCACTTGAGGCATATTCTTCTATAAGTTCCTCTGCGGCTCGTTTGCTTTTCCCGTAATCGTTGTCCTTTACTGCTTGTGTAGAACTGCTAATAATAACCGTTGGAACATTGCCCCCTTCGGCGGCTACATCTAAAATCTCCCTAGTGAAATTGGTATTACCTGTAACAAATTCACTTGGGTCCTTTGGACGATTTACACCTGCCAAATGATAGATTACATCTGCCTCTTTGATCCAAGGGCTATACTCGTTTCGTTGCGTCGTTGAAAAAACTCGATTTACCTCAACTCCATCAATTCTGTCTAGAGTAGCACAAAGATTTCTTCCGATAAAACCTCCAGCACCTGTTACAACTACTTTCATGGAATCTATCTACTTGAGCTCGTTTTGAACGTAATCCAACGTTAATAACAGCGCTTTTAATTCTTCGTTGCTCAATCTATAGGTATTGTGACTATGATAGTCTTCTATAGTTTGAACCTTTTCATCTCCTTGTGAGAAGTACTTATCATAGTTCAAATCACGATCGTCAGGCGACACTCTATAGTAATCGCCAAGATCCGTACTACGCACTCGTTCTTCCTGAGTTAGAAGTGTTTCATATAATTTCTCACCGTGTCTTGTACCTATGATTTTAATGCCATTAGAAGCATTAAAAAGATCCAACATTACTTCAGCCAATTGACCAATAGTTGCAGCCGGTGCCTTTTGAACAAATAGGTCCCCTGGTAGACCATTATCAAATGCAAACAATACTAAATCTACTGCTTGTTCCAATGACATCATAAATCGAGTCATATCGGGATTTGTAATGGTTAGCGGGGCACCACTTTTTATTTGATTTATAAATAGAGGAATCACAGATCCACGACTGGCCATTACGTTACCATAACGAGTCGTGGTAATAGTTGTTGTGTTATTAACTCTGGACTTAGCCGTCGCCACTTTTTCCATCATTGCCTTGGAAATTCCCATAGCATTAATTGGATATGCAGCCTTATCCGTACTTAAACAAATAACCTTCTCTACTTTATTGCGAATAGCCGCATTCAACACATTCTCTGTACCATAAATATTCGTTTTCACCGCTTCTATGGGGTAGAATTCACAAGACGGCACCTGTTTCAGCGCAGCCGCATGGAAAATATAGTCCACCCCTTCCATGGCATATTGTAGGCTATCAGAATCACGAACATCCCCAATAAAGAACTTCAACTTATCACTTTGAAGTTCATGACGCATGTCATCTTGTTTTTTCTCATCTCGACTGAAAATTCGAATTTCAGAGAATGACTCATTTTTTAAATACCTCTTTAAGACAGCATTCCCAAAAGAGCCTGTTCCTCCGGTAAGTAGCAATTTTTTATTTTTCATAATACATTATTATATACTTGGCTTACCAATTCTTTAAATGTTATCCTATAAGCGGCCAAATCTCGTTCTTGAACATGATTTGTTGAGGATAATTTTCGTTTAATAGCCTTCTTAAGTGATTGGATATCGCCTGTATGAAACAGATCATCATTGGTCAAAAAACTACTGTGTTTGAACATTGCAAGATCGCTAGCTAAAATGTTCCTCTCGGAAGAAAATGCCAAGAACAAAACTCCCACTAAGTGTGTTAAACAATAACCTTTTACAAATGAAAATTTTGAAGGATATAGTCTTTTGAAAGCTAACTTGGTTAAATCTCCCTTTATTAAGGTGCCATCAAAATCGAATAGACAGATAGTCTTACTGTTTTGCATGGTCCCTGTATTTTGCCAATTGTACTTGTCTCCAGAACCAAGGGAAGCATGAAACAATGAAAAGAATAGTATAACGAAAATCAATAAATACTAATTTCTCTAACCTAAGCCTTGCAATCTTATAGTTGCCATTTTTCATGTCACGTTGAGCCTTGTAGTATTCTAAACGCGCCAGTCCATGATCTAATTCTTTCGAATGACTATTCATCAAACCAGGAAAATCACGTTTCAAGTCGTTTAGAGCTTTTTCTCTCTCAATAAATATTCTGTCTCCCAACCTAGAAGACAGGCTTGAATGAATCCTGTATTGTACTACGTATTCGTCTATTGCTTTAGCATCAAAACAAGCAGCAATTCGAAGAAAAAAATCAAATTCTTCGCTTCCTTCATAATGACTTTGAAATGTTATTTGGCTACTTAAAATCTTGTCGCGGTCAACTATTGTAGCAACTAACGGTATATCCCAATGATATAAGAGCTTTCCAAAAAAGGCCCCACTTTGCCCTGCGTATTTGTTCCTTATTCTACCTATATGTTTACTATTTCCATCGATTAACAATTGATTCCCATAAACAAAACCATAATCCGATTGACTAATAGCATTGTGAAGAATATTGAGAGCCTCAACTGTATAAATGTCATCAGTATCTAAAAAACAAACATATCTACGTGTACAACGTTCCAGGCCGAACTTTCGCGCTTCCCCTAACGATATTTTCTTTTCAGTTTTAAAATAACGCACATTCAAAGAGGATGCTTCTATTAATTGCTTGGACTTATCCGAGCTCTGATTATCAATGAATACTACCTCAAAATCTTTAAAAGTTTGGCTCTCAAGACTTTCGATTGTCTCTCGTAAATATCTCTCACCATTATAACAATTCATTAAAACAGAAATCATAATTAAAACTTTCTATATATGTATTGTACTAATGGTAAAAGCCAATGAGAATTGATCGAATGCCTGAATTTGGCTTTCAAAGCATCCTTAGCTTCGTTCGGTTGAGAGCTTTTTAGCTCATCTCCCGGTTTTAAATCAGCTTTGATTGTAGCTAATACATCCAATACACTAAATTCACTCGAGCAGTGAAAATGGTAGTTATTCTCCAAAATAGCTATTATCGGGTTTATATCATTTTTTACATCATCAAATCTTACTATAATCATTCTTTTCCTATAGCGTAATAAGGAAATATGATAAATCAAATATCTAACGAAATGCAACCATAAACCTATTCTTGCTCCCTTTTTATTATAATATATATGTAATGAAAGCAATACGTCCTCCACATTTCTTATGACCAAGATAGAAGGTATTCCTAAATGTATAGCTCGCTTTAATTGGGCTGAGGAATGAAAGTGATTGACTAAGCCAACTTCATCGTTCAATGAGCGTCTCACTACTCTACCAACGTAAGTATTGCCTGAACGTGGAAAGCCACATACTGCAATCTCATTGCGCCGCGGAAATCTTTTAGAATGAAATATTCGGAGGTAAATTCCACTCAATACTAAACTAGATCGTACAATCTCCTTAGTCAGATATAACATTGTAAAATTCATTTATTTTATTACATACATATTCAATTTCAAAAAAAGACAATTCAACATGCAAAGGAAGAGTTAAAATACAGCGATGTAGTTCGATTGAATGGACTAAGTTATAATCCGCTTTGAATTTGGTTAGCAGGTGGTTTGGATAATAGTGAATCCCTGTTTCGATTTTTTCCGATTCAAGAAACTGCTTTAATTCATCTCTTTTCTCGCACTTAATGAGAAAAATATGGGGAATAATTAAATTGTAGTTTATATCCAAAAAGGAAATTTCTTTAATGTCTCTTAGGAGCTCTTTATACTTTTTTACGAGGTTTTGTCTTTTATCACGAAAAGCGCTGACTTTTTCAATCTGTGCAAGACCGATAGCCGCATTGATGTTGCTCATGTGATAACGGTATCCTTGTCTCTGCACATCAAATGTCCATGAACGTAAACCAGCATTTCTTGCTTGAGTATCCTTCTCGACCCCTAGAAAACGGGAATCTTGACATTTCTGGATAACGACCTGATCTTTAGATACAATAGCTCCGCCCTCACCGCAAGTAATATTTTTAATTCCGTCAAAGCTGAAACAAATTATATCGATTGGATTACTACCCACTTTACCATAACAATTATTTGATCCAAACGCCTGAGCTGCATCTTCCACAATTCGTAAATCAAAATCTCTTGCTAATTGCACCACTTCCATAATCCCTTCTGAAGCTCCGCTGTGGTGCACAGGGACAATACAGCGTGTATTCGATGTAATTCTTCTTCTCGCATCCCCACTATCTATAAACATTGTTTTTGGGTTGACTTCACAAGAAATCGGTACTAGCCCAGCAGCAGATATAGCTTGAAATGTGGCTACATAAGTAATCGATGGGACAAGTACCTCAGAACCACGTGGAAGATCTAAACTCTCCAGTGCCAAATGTAAAGCTGCAGTACCAGAATTTACGCAGACCACGCTTACATCACCGCCCAAAAAAATTGAAATTTTTTCTTCAAAATCCCGAACGAATGAACCGTGACCTAAATAATTTCCTTCTAAGGCTTTCTTAACTAGATTGGTTTCCTTTTCATCTAAGGAGCACATTGATAATTTTATCATAAAATAAATTAAAAATTAAATGTATTAAAATCAAAGTTTTTACTCTCACCTTTAGCATTATATCTGCTTGCACAATTTAAAATTGAATTGTAAGCATCTAAACCCTCAAATGCGTATATTGTTTGTGGTTTAATCACAAGCATTTTATCTTCTTCTTCTTTAAGTATAACTTTAATTGCTGTTTCTTCTAGTTTTCTTTTTATATAAAATGCAACTTCACCTTTAATACAAAACATTCTTCCTTCTTGAAGTGAGTGTTGCTTCCAGCCTCGTTTTTCTCCATGTTTAAAAGTGGAAATATACACCTCTTCAATTGGGACTACTCTTGCATCAATTATTTTTGAAATTTTGCTATTTGGTGAGTAGATTGCCTCAACATTAACTAGTTCGTACAAATTATCTAAATCCATGTGGCGAATCTACATTTAGAAAGTTCTGAATAAGTGTTAATCTGTCTTTTCGTAAGATTCATTAAACCTTTTACGTCCCCTTTTATGAACTGACTATACCAATCACCTGTAAAAGCAACAGTTTCCTCGTAGGATAGGGTAGGTTGCCAACCGAGTTCAGAAAGCGCTTTTTCGCAGTTTAGTTTCAATAGTTGAGATTCTTGAAATGGTATATCTCCTGTTACAATAAATGGCGGGGTTGGAGAGGTTTCAATATATTTTGATAAATCATCTATCAGATCAATGACTGACTGATTGACAAGTGAATTAGGGCCAAAGTTGAAGTCATTAATTGTCTCTGCAGATAATTTATTTTCTGATAAGCATTGGCCTAATCTCAAATATCCGCTTAGGGGCTCTAAAACATGTTGCCAAGGCCTTGTTGCTTTTGGTGATCGAATTTCAACACTTTTCTCTTGTTGCCAAGCATTCACGCAGTCTACAATAACTCTATCTTTTGCCCAATCACCGCCGCCAATGACATTACCAGCCCGTGCTATGCCAAAGCGAATATTTGATTGGTGACGCAGAAAAGAAAGATAGTATGATCTAGCTATAATATCCATAGCCCCTTTACTCGAACTATAAATATCTTTTCCTCCCATTCTATCACATTCTCGATAGCCCCAAATTTGTTCAACATTTTCATAGGCTTTATCACTTGTTATAAAAACTAGCGTAACATTGGTGTCAAGATGACGTATGGCCTCTAATACGCTTGCGCCGCCCATTACATTGGTTTGAATCGTTTGCCAAGGGTTAGAATAAGAAACCCCAACTAATGCTTGAGCTGCAAAGTGAAAAATAAAATCAGGTTTTATTTCGCCTATGGTTTTTCGAACAAAATGATAGTCTTCAATGTCACCCCAGTACTGCGTTATATTTTTCTCTAGAGATAATATCTCAAACATGGATGGGTTTGTTGGAACAGAATTAGAAAGTCCATATATATCTGCTCCCAAGTCAATAAGCCATTGGGTTAACCATGAACCTTTAAACCCTGTGTTTCCAGTTATCAAAACCTTCTTACCACCATAACACGAATTAAAATCTTTTACCATATTTTCCAAGCCGCTTTTTTATTTTGATACAATTCATTTAAAATGTTTTTATCTCTGAGGGTATCCATAGGCATCCAAAAACCTCTATGTTTATATGTATAAAGATTCCCATCCTTTGCACATTCCATTAAGGGTTGTTGTTCTAGAATACAGGTGTCATCATCAGGTAAATACTTAAAAAAGCCTTTCGAGCAAACCATGAATCCTGCATTTATCCAACTTCCATCTCCCTTAGGTTTTTCTCTAAATTGAACTACACGGTTATCGTTGTCTATTTGCAAAGCACCAAATCTTCCGCTAGGCTGAGCACTAGTTAATGTTAGTACTGCCCCCTTTTCATAATGCAACTTTAGTAGTTCATTTATATCAATATCCCCAACTCCATCTCCATACGTTAACAGAAAATCCTCATTGCCAATGACATCCCTTGCCCTCGCCAATCGACCACCTGTCATCGTATTCAAACCGGTGTCAAGCACAGTAACTCTCCAATTCTCTCTAACAGACCTTAGCACACTTACATTGCCACTAGTTAAATCAATCGTTAGATCCGAATTCAATTCGCTATAATTCAAAAAATACTCTTTGATGATTTCGACTTTGTATCCACCTAGAATTACAAAATCGTTAATGCCGTGCTCACCGTAAATCTTCATTATATGCCATAGAATCGGGCGTCCACCGATTTCAACCATTGGTTTTGGCTTTAAAGATGTTTCTTCACTTAACCGAGTTCCTAAGCCCCCAGCGAGAATGACTGCTTTCATAAAATAAAGATTTAGTATTTGCTAATATTACTAGTTCTAACAAGTAAGATTTAGTGTGCAAAAACATCATAATCACCATCATTGAAAATAACAATGTTTTGTCACGATTATCGAAACGAATTTTTTTGAAAATTCTGACTACTATATAAATCCCCAAGAGACCATAAGAGAATATCAATCCTAGAAATCCATTATGTACCATAAATGGGTCCGTTATCTGATTAGATGCCCGTGATCTAACCTCATCAAGAAAGATCGTATTCCAAGCTAAAACTCCTTCAAATACATTTTCATAATTTGTAAAAACTACCTCAGATAAATTCGCGCGCATCTCATAGAAAATAAATCCTGGAGCTAAGCCAATAATCACAGATTCCCTAAGATAAATATAACCATAAAATACGATTGTTCCGGCCCTTGATACTAAAGAACTAAATTCCTGCAAATTAATAAATAGATATGCCATTGAGATGCCTGAGGATAAATAAGCCAACTTTTTATAGCTCCTAAAATAATCTATAAACCCAATTACTATCAATGCAATAACCGCAGATTTTATGTTAGTCCTTATCAACATGTATGCACATAGATACAAAGCAATGATGTAAACTATATTTCGTCCAAGACAATGTCTCCAAAGAACTATACCACATAGTAAAAACGACGCATAGGATAGTTCGTGTGCGAAAAACAAACCTTGCATGCCTCCTCTGTAACTAATCGTCCAAGGGACAACGCCTAGTTGTGTAATGAGGACGTCTAAGGAATACATTACCAATATAAATGCAGCAACTTTTTTGTCGATAAGCCACTCAATTTCTTTACCCTTCTGCATTATTATAATAATACCTAATAAATAAATAAACTCTTGCATTATTTGAAATGGAGAAAACACATTATTGAAATATATATGGAATAAAATTTGTACAATCAATAGCATGATCGGCCACATAATACGCCATCGGGACAATATAACTTGTATATTTTTAACGGTATAGGCAGAAATTAGTGGTAGAGATAATACAAAACCAACTCTCAACCTGTCCGAAAAAAGTAGATAGTCACTATTGAAATTCAAAGGTATTGTAAAGCCTGGCAAGAATATTAACGAAATAAAAATAAGACGTATTAGAGGCCCTTCTTTGAGAATTACACCCAAGCAAAATACCCCTAAATATACACTTAATGTAATCGGCCAAAATAGTCCTTTCCATCCCATAGATATTCCAACTAATGCAATCGAAATACACCAAAAAACTACGACTCTAGTCAGATCTCTTGACATACCCGAATAACATTACAAGTGCACTGATACAGGACGCTAATAGAAAATTCGTGTGTATAGATATATTCGAACTATAGCCTAGTATTAACAGCACTAACACAAACACGATTTCACTTGCACAAGGCAGGAATACTTTCTTTTGTCCAAGATATACTTGAACTATAACTACTTGAAATATTCGAACAAAACTTGCCCCCATATACGACAACATAAGCGTAAAAGGTAGTTCTATTTGAGAATCAAAAAGAACCTTTGAAAGAAGATCTCGAAACAGCAAAATTATAACGGCAGGGAGCAGTGCTAAAAAGAATACACCTAAAATTATATTTAAATATAACTTGAACTGTGCATCTTTACTGAACTTTGGCAATAATACCATTGCAATTGGAACACTGACTAAACTTAAATAATAATTTGATATGGAAAATACTCCTTGCCATTGTGAAGCATCAACGTCAGAAACGCTAGCTAAAAGGAAATTTCTCATGTATATAGCAGACACCGAAGTTGACACTGCTGTAATCAAACTATATGATGCAAATCTGTATAGTCCAACAAAATCTCGAGTATTTCTAATTATTCCTGAAAAGAAGATACTTTTGTGATTATTAACCAAAATAATCAAGGGTAAGATAAATGTAAATGGCAGTAAATAATAAAATACAGATTCTTTAGTTAGTGCGGCAAAAGCCAATATTAAAAGTGTGCTAACAAGTAAACTAACTCTCGAAAGTAAAATAACTCTTAGATTCTCCAAGCCATTATTTATTCCTTCCCAGTGCCTAACCAATAATCGAGGAATTATTAATATAATGCCATACAATAGAATCCCATTGGAAACAATTTTTGAGGGAAATATGCATATATAAATGCTAAAGCCAAATACCCCTATTATATATGGTAATATGGAACTTGAATGAATTAAAGATACGTCTCGACTTTGAATAGAGCCTTTACTTGAAATAAGCTGAATCACTCCTGAGTGAAAAGAGGCTCCACAAAGCGATAGAATCATAGAAGTATAATTATTGTATTCAGAGAAACGTAAATACCCATTCGCGCCAAAATACACTAAAATAATACGTGTAACAATCAATCCAGAAATTAATTGTAAAGCAGCAATGGCAATAGCCGTAATCGACCTTTTATCCAAAAATTGAATACTTTATGTAATTATAACTTTTACGAATCAAATTTCGCTTATTATATTTAAGAATAAAAGAATATTTAAGTGTGCTTTTTGATAGGTAATCGAGAAATTTAGAGATGTTATGATTATTGTTATAATATGAATCAATATATTCATTTTGTAACCTCAGTTTTTGAGAATATTCGGATTTGCATATTTCTACCAAGGCAATTAACGAATTGATTGATCTAAACTCATTCCTTCTAAGTTCGCGTCCCAAACAATAGGAATTTTCCAAAGCCTTTAGATAGTAATCGGGATAACCTTCAATGTGAAAATGAAAATAATTCAATTTAGCTACCAAGCATCCAGAACGCATCCCATCCAAAATTGAAGTGCCCATTGCAAAGATCAGGGAAATATCATATTCGTGAACATGTGCGCTTATACTATGATTATCTATTAAGCCTAGAGAAATGGCCTTCACATTTAACTTTTCCGCATATTCGCTAATCTGTTCGCTATCAGCTCCGTCACCAAAAAGAAAAAGACTAGGGCTAGAAAGAGTTTTTTTACTGTAATCCGAAATACTCTCCAAAAGCTTTTTTATGGCAAGTGTCTTAAAACCTTCAATTCTACCAATATACGCCCAATTATTGGTGAATCCGCTCTTAGAAGGTTCTAACATATTTTGTTTTTCGCTCAGTAGAATGGGAACCAATGGTATCTCTAGATTTGCAGCAAAGTATGTGGAAGGAGATATAACGTTATATTCATCCATTGCTACAATACCTTTAAAAGATATCAGTTCCTGCACAAAGTTATTTAATCTTTTAAACTGCCTTCCGCGTAGGTATTTGAAATCGCTTCTAAATGGCCCTATGCCGAAAGTGTTTAGCTTTAAATTATCGGGATGAAGATGCCAAAAGAATAATCTAGTGTCAGGATGAAAGCAAAACTCAGGCCGTAAATACTCCAAGCTAGAAGCTTGCATAATAACGGTATCTTCGCTCGTGAATTCTAGTCGTTCTCCGGTTTTTAGAAAAATTCTATCTAATGATAGATGCTTTGTCAGTTTATTCAAAGCACCGTGTTCATAATCAACTATTGTAATCTTTTCAACTCTACCAAATAGCTGATCGGCAAGACGAGAAAATAGAATAGGTACTCCACTAATGTCACGGTAAGGAAAAACAAGAGTAATCCTATTCATGATAGGTATTTATTGCTTCAATAATTCGAGTAACTTGCTCGTATGTCAAAAAAGGATGCATTGGTATACTTACAATTCTATTAAAGTAAGAAAGGTCAGATATAGTTGTACTTACATTGAGGTTTATCACAGCTCTGGATTTCATCCATGGGATTGGATAATGTATGAAATTTTCAACATTCAACGATTCTAAATGTCCGCTAAACATTGGTCTGTTAATAACATCAAGACAATAGATATGCAGAGCATGTTCATCTATATTTTGGATAACAGGTTTTCTTACTAATGGATTTGAAATTTCCTCTTGATATCGACGAGCAATTTCACGTCTTTTATTAGTCCAATCATCTATAAACTGCAATTTACAACCAAGCACCAAAGCGTTGATGGAATCCAATCGATAATTGCCCCCGTATTCGTCATGTTTATATTTCTCATACATACCTACATTTCTTATCGCACGCATTTTCGAAACAAGATCATTATTGTCACATGTAATTATCCCACCATCCCCCACTCCACCGAGATTTTTTCCAGGATATAAGGAAAAAACATTAATATCTCCTAGGTTACCCACCTTTATACTCGTATTTGGATAAAACGCCCCATGCGCTTGAGAGCAATCTTCTATAATATAACTCGACTTTATATTAGAAATTTGTTCTTTTATTTTTAAAACATCAACTGCTTTACCATATAGGTGAACCGGAATAATAATGTTTGATGCATTTGAATGACTATTGTCATCCATCAAACTATTCAACACTTCTAGATCTAATAGATAATCATTTTTGATTGGGACTGTTATAAATTTTGCATGGGGTATGGCCCTGTGAATTCCTAGTACAGTAGCAATAAATGTGTTCTCAGGCACATAAACATTTACGTTTTCTCTGAGATCAAGGACGGCAGCTGCAATATAAAGGCCGTCTAATCCATTAGATACACCTACGGCATTTTGGGATCCGTTCCACCTCGCAAAATCTATCTCAAATTTTGAAACCTCTTCCCCTAAAATATAATCGCTATTTTGTAGCAAACTTAGAAGATCATCGTGTATGAATTCCTTTATCGCTGACCACTGAGGTCTTATATCATTAAATTTTATCATTTTTCTTTATAGCTTTTGCTGGATTACCAACGACTACAGCATATGGCTCGACATCTTTTGTAACTACGGCTCCTGCGCCTATTATAGCACCTTCACCAATTCTTACAGGAAGAATTGTTGCATTACTACCGATTCTAACATTATTGCCAACTTCAGTTGTGAATAGCTCCCATGTCTTGTAGTGGTCGGATTTAAATAAATCGTTTGTAAACATAACTCCATGAGCGATAAAAACCTCGTCGCCAATATTGACCCCGCTACAAACAAAAGTATGGCTACTTATTCTGGTATTTCTTCCGATAATTACATCCCTCTGTATTTCTACAAAAGGGCCGACAAATGAATCCTGGCCGATTTTAACCCCATAAATGTTCACAGGTTCAACAATTTGAACCGATGAATGAATATCTGAATCGATTATTTTACTTTTTTTTGTTTTCATTTAATAGTATTAATATTTCGTCAAATACTAACTGCGAAGTAGAAATTTTGCCTTGTAGTACGCTAAAAATATCGGCTCCGTTAATCTTATCTACTTTTGTCAGCCTGCTATCCTTAGCGTCAACTGGCAGCGCCTTACGAACCGCCCAATAATCCACAAGACTGGTTTTATGTAATATTGGAATGAAGTCAGCTGAGGTCTCAATTATTAATCGCGCAATCTGTTTGTGATCAAATGATGACAAAGGCTCGAGATTGCAAAGTTCCTTTGATTCCTGAAGAACAGAGTATTTGACATTGGAAACTATATAGTCATTGGACGAAAGCCCTTTAGGTAATACACTGCAAAATGGCCCGTCCATAATTGTCAAACTAGGAATAAATGAATCAGATTTTACTATCGGTAATAAAACGTTCTGATATTTTAAATTCATTTGCTCACTATCCCCATACAAAACACGATTAATATCCGAATATGTACAATTAATTATTATTTCTGCTTCATGGGTTTTACCATTTGCAAGCTTAACATAATTAACTTCCCCCTTGAGAATCCTTTCTACATATGAATTATATTTGACGGTCACATTTGAGTATCGCAACTCACGCAGTATCTGTTGTCTTATAATCTCAACATCAAAAACTTTTTCATTTGTTCTTAACATTTGACTCGATACTTTATCTAGATTTAAACATCCATGCAAAGTGTTACTTTCAACTAATTCATATTTTAGGTTCAGGGAATCACAGAATTTCAAATACTCATCAAAAGAAACATTTGAGGCCTCTGAACTTATACAGTAATAGCTATCGTGATCATCTCGTATCGCGTTTGAATATTTTGACGTGAACTGATCGAATGCGCGTATCGCCTGACTAGCAGTTTCCGAACTCCTCGGATAATGAAATCCTAAATGGACACGATTTTGATTAAAATGTGAAGCCTTTGATAGAATTGACTCATTCTTTTCCAGTAATAAAACATCATAGCCGATTCTGTCAAAATTAATTGCGATTTCACATCCAAAAATCCCTGCCCCTATAATAACAACGCGCTTACTCATATAAGTAATCCCTCATTTGCATCTCGATAAACCGAATGCTTGTTTGATCGATATAGGATTTATACAAACCAATATTTTTTTTGCTTTTCGAAGGGTCAAAATAAATTCTTGGTGCTTTATGGTTCATGGGATCGAGAATCAGAAAATCCATTATTCGTTGAGTTGTACTTTGATAATTCAAACAAATATCTTCGAACCAAATAACCAAACATCTTTCTGGGTTTAACTCTGACACCCTATCTCGAAATCGTTTTTGTTGATCAACGAAATAGCTTAAATCTGTTTTGCTAACGAATGACTTCTTTAAATCCTGTTGTTGAATATCATTCTTACGTTCAAAATCAGGAATGTATCGATTTCTGTGGCCAATACTTGCGATGATATCCCTAGGGTCTCTTAGAACAAATATTGATTTGCAAGAGGGTATCAAGTCAAGTTTATTATTCGAAATAGACGGACCGAAAAGATTATTACAGACTAAATTGTCTGAATTAAAGATAAACTGTAAAAATAAATCTATCCAGTCTTCCTTCGGGTTTATTCGAGGAAAGTAAACATGATTAGTAGGAAAAGGGTGGTTCTTTAATATCGCTCTTTTGAATTGTATTAAATAAGACCCAATAGGCGTTTTTTTCAGTTTTTGGCGAAAAGATAGATGACCATCTGAGTATAACACATCATACCAAGGCAGATTATCTGTTCGTTCAACTAAGAGAGTGTGAAGATATTCGAGAGCGGATTCTTTCGACTTAGTTATGAATGGTACTTCGGGCAAAAGATTTGAAAACAAAGTTTTGTTTAACTTAAACATGCGGTCAAAATATTGAACATCATCTACACGAATGGAAGTCTCGTGTAGGTCAAATAATCCTGCAGTTAACCTACATATATTCAATTCATATCCAGGGGGGTGCACGTCCAAATTATCGAACTCAGAGAGAAAACCGTTCACTGAACTTTTTCCACTGTGCCCTAGGCCAGAAACGTCAATTAAGTTCATTAAAATCCTTGTAAGAAATTATATCCCGTTGCTTTAGCAATTCTTTGCTTGGGTTAATGCCTATAAAATCAACCTTGGCAGCCTTACTCGCACGATAGTCAGTCATCGAATCTCCAAACATGACACAATCAGAAGGCTGAATTTTTCTTTTATTAATGATTTCTTTCATAACACTACTCTTCTGATAAGGATAGCCATAAAATTCATTAAACAGGTCGCATAGCCCTCTCTCCCTGAGAATTATGCGTATTTCTTCATGAGGAGTTCCTGTTATTAAATAACAATTTTTTGCACTAAGCGAATGAACGAATTGAGTCGCGCCTGCTATTTCCTTCGCTGCTTTTACCTTGTCTAAGACGATTGTGTTGAATAACTTACACAAATGATCTATGCGATCAGAAGTAGGATCTCGTTTAAAAATTTCTTTTTCCCAGAAATGAAATTTATCAACACGTGATACTCCTCCATTTTCATTATGATAATTCAATACTTTTTCTTGCAAGCACTTCATCTCTGAAGAATAAACCTCCTGAAAAGCTTCGCCCTTCAAGCCTACTGTATCGAGTATAACTCCATCGAAATCAAAAAAATATATTTTTTTCTCAGTCATTAAGATAGAATATGTGGATTTTAGATCTTCTTTTCGGGTCTGATAAAAATTTATAGAATTGAGAGCCAACCGGTGGTGACCCTATATTCTCTATGATCGACTCCTTCCCTTTTCTTATTACAATAAAAACTATGTCAAAAAGTAATAGCGACTCATGAGTAAGTGTAAAACGCTCAAAATTTTCATTAGGCCTTTTTATTATTGCAACATATTTATTTTTAAGCCTCAGATTCATTTGTTCAAATAATGAAGCGACATGCCAATCTTCTCCGACTCCCATAAAACATATGTTACGGGATGACGATAGTATAGACTCACATTTTTTATTTAGACGATCTAGATTATTGTAAACTTCTTTCTTCGTAAGATTATTAAGTAGGCAACACTGAAAGTTCACATAATCTTTTCGTATTGAAAACCTGTTACTGCGGTAATCACTTAATGACACCAATCGCTCATCTAGGAGCATACAAGGGTAATTTGAAAGCAACGGTAACATAATGTTATATATGTCAACAAAGCTTTTACCTCCTGCGCAAGTAATTGAAAGATTCTCCATACCGAATCCAGCAATTAACTTAGAAAGCTTATCGAGTAAAGACTCTTTGCTATTATGACTCTCGACTTGAGTTGACTTCATGAATAAGTTCTAGGAGAGATTGTCCAAAATCCCGAAATCTATGAGAGTTGTATTGAATAGCTGAATTGGGCCTGAAGGAATAAGGTGTAATTTTATAATGACCATTATGGGTATTACCTGTGAACTGTACTTGTAATTTTCCTCCAAGTATTTCGTTGATCATTTCTGTTATTTTTGAAATTTTGTACGATTGATTTCCTTTAAGAATTATATTTTTTTCTTTAATCTTTTTTTCAACCAATTCAACGCATATTTCTGCGGCATCTTTTACATATATATATTCTCGAACCTCCTCACCATCACCGTCCCGAGTTATTTTGCCTTTATACAATGCCTCGTGAATCATTTTATAAATCGAATTATCTAACGTGGCTCCTGGGCCAAACAAAGACCCAAATCTAAGGTTAGTGTATTCGAATCCGTATTGAGTAGAAAATTCGTCTATCAGCACTTCACAGCACTGCTTAGTTGCTCTATAGATTCCTCCATTTTCGCTATAAACATATATTGAACTGGCGAAAAAGAATTTTTCAATTCTATTATCGGCGCAAACTGACAATAAATTAGTTGTACCCAGAACATTTGCTGCTACTGCCTCATCTGGCCGCTGATTGCATTCAGCTATATCAGCCATTCCTCCGAAATGAAAAACAATATCACACCCTTGAATCGCATCCTCCAAAAGTTCTTTGTCTAATAGATCGCCAACAAACTTTTTCGAGATTAAACTGTTTTTAGATGGCACAATGTCAAATTCAATTACATCGTAACCTATTGCGACAAAAGCTTCAACAACGTGAGATCCCAAAAACCCTGAACTACCGGTAATTAATACTTTTGGTTTCATAATGAACTTAATAAATTTTGTACAGCGGCCATACCTTG
>Ga0209223_10002195_pt1 | contig 19910 bp, 11 predicted proteins | sample COG_06_FD_184750 | JGI IMG/M metagenome (GOLD analysis project Ga0209223, IMG submission 184750) | Pelagic Microbial community sample from North Sea - COGITO 998_met_06 (SPAdes) (version 2) | ecosystem: Environmental > Aquatic > Marine > Neritic zone/Coastal water | place: Helgoland, sampling...
ACAGCACTACCACCGAGTGCCAATTTTTTATCAGAAGCAACTGATAATGTTCCAACAATTGTTGTTCCAGAAGTTAATTTCCCTAAGTTAGCTTCTGATGTTCCTGTTACAGCACTACCACCGAGTGTTAATGTTTTCCCTGAAGCAACTGATAATGTTCCAACAATTGTTGTTCCAGAAGTTAATTTCCCTAAGTTAGCTTCTGATGTTCCTGTTACAGCACTACCACCGAGTGTTAATGTTTTCCCAGAAGCAACTGATAATGATCCAACAGTTGTTGTTCCAGAAGTTAATTTCCCTAAGTTAGCTTCTGATGTTCCTGTTACAGCACTACCACCGAGTGTTAATGTTTTCCCAGAAGCAACTGATAATGATCCAACAGTTGTTGTTCCAGTTACTGATAGTCCACCCAAATTACCCCCCGTTGCTGAAGCATCACCAGAGAGTTCCAATTTTTTCCCTGAAGCAACTGATAATGATCCAACAGTTGTTGATCCAGCTGTTAATGTCCCTAGTATAGCCGTTGTTGCTGTTGCATCACCAGAGAGTTCCAATTTTTTCCCTGAAGCAACTGATAATGATCCAACAGTTGTTGTTCCAGTTACTGATAGTCCACCCAAATTACCCCCCGTTGCCGAAGCATCATCAGAGAGTGCCAATTTTTTCCCAGAAGCAACTGATAATGATCCAACAGTTGTTGTTCCAGTTACGGATAGTCCACCCAAATTACCCCCCGTTGCCGAAGCATCACCAGAGAGTGCCAATTTTTTCCCTGAAGCAACTGATAATGATCCAACAGTTGTTGATCCAGCTGTTAATGTCCCTAGTGTAGCTGTTGATGCACTTGCATCACCACTGAGTTCCAATTCTGTTCCATCACCTGATAATGTTCCAACAGATGTTATTCCGGTGGTTAATGTCCCTAGTGTAGCTGTTGTTGCTGTTGCATCATCACTGAGTTCCAATTTCCCAGAACTTTTTAATGTGCCAACAGACGTTGTTCCGATGGTTAATGTTCCTAGTGTAGCTGTTGTTGCTATTGCATCACCACTGAGTTCCAATTTCTCAGAACTTTTTAATGTGCTAACAGACGTTGTTCCAGCGCTTAATGTCCCTAGTGTAGCTGTTGTTGCACTTGCTCCACCACTTATTGTTAGAGTTCCTGTCGCAGTTCCAGATTCTCCTACACTTAAACTATCTGTTTTGATCACATTATTCTTTATTTGTGTAGTTCCTACATCAATGCTATAATCATCACCCGTTTCATTTTTATTAATTTTTATATTTGCATAGTTTTTTATATCACTTCCTTCATAAAACAATAACTTAGCATTAGTTATAGGATCTATATCATTAACAGTAACAATATCAACAGAATCAGCACTTGATGCTTTACCAGCATGACCTACACTTAAAGTATTTGTTGCATTTAAGTTACTTTGTGTTATTTTTATTTGTGAATTCAAATTAATGTTTGCAGTTCCAGTTACACTCAATTGTGATGCATTCAAATTAATTAACTTATTACCGTCAGCATATATTTCTGGAACACTTAACACACCTGTCTTTGGATTAAACACAAGTTTGGCATTGGTATCAGAAGAATTAGTGAATACTTTCAAATTTTTTTCATAAGGATGAGAATTTCTCTTTGTGGTTTCAGAATTGACAACAGGAATTTCAAAGAACTTGTTGTCAACAGAATCATCTGGAGAATCACGTGTAACCATAACATTCGAAGCCAAATCCACACCTCCTGTGATTTGAGCACCATCTATATTACCAACTATATTTGTAAATTCAATAGTGTTTACATTCAAATCTGTAGCAACTATTGTTTGTGAAACACTCAAGTCTCCATTAATATTCAGACGATTTTCATGTACAGGATTTACAAATACATTACTATGAGAATATATAGTGCTCATATCATTACTTTCTGTGCTATCGATTGTTGTAAAACAATAATGTCTGTTATCTTTTTTATTTTTATGAAATGTGACATTGGATACTTTTTCTGATTCTTGTATTGTTCCTGTTATAACATAATTATTAAACGTTGCTTGATCATTAAACGTTGATTCACCACCTACGCTTAATTGATTATCAACAATTATATTATTGTCTAAAGTAATATTTGAAGCATACAGATTTGAAGCATAAGTTTCCGTACTATCACCTCCTAAATATACTTTATTAACGTTGCTCAATTCAAATTCATTAAATTTGAATCCTCCACGATTTTTAAAATTCAATTTGTATGTGTAAATTGTATCATTTGATGATTCGGTTGTTAATTCCATGTGACCATAATCATCATGAATAAATTTCACATTAGATTCCAATGAAACTGTTCCACCAACAGATAGATTTGAATGTATGTGAATATCCGTTGATATGTATAAGTTTTCTTTAACTGATATATTACCTTCAATTATAACACCTGATGAAAAAATAGCTTCATCTGATACCGATAATTTATTTTTAAAGAATACATCTGAACCTACTGAAAGATTGGAACTGACAAATGCATTCGATGACATAATTACATCATCATATACCGAGAGCTGTTCAGATAAGAAAACACTAGAATTGACGGAGAGCTTGTCTGATATAAATACATCCGTACCTACTGAAAGATTAGAACTGATAAAAGCATTCGATGACATAATTACATCATCATATACCGAGAGCTGTTCAGATAAGAAAACACTAGAGTTGACAGAGAGATTACCCGATATAAAAACACTTGAATTCACAGAAAGCTTGTCTGATAAGAATACATCTGAACCCACTGAAAGATTGGAACTGACAAATGCATTCGATGACATAATTACATCATCATATACTGAAAGCTTGTCTGATAAGAAAACACTAGAGTTGACGGAGAGCTTGTCTGATAAAAATACATCTGAACCCACAGAAAGATTGGAACTTATGTAAGCATTTGATAACATGTAGAAATCATTACTTGCATAAAACTTACCATGTAAATAAATGTTACTTGTTACATCAATGTTATTACTAAAAAACACATTACAGTTAAATGTATAATCTGCTTCACCATATCTAAACAATGCATTTGCAACAGCTCTTGTTACGTCGTGTGATACTTCATCGAGCAACGATGTACCATCGAATTTTATGAGATATTTCCCTGGTTTTGCCGGATCTTTATCAATTGCAATTAAATTACTAAAACCATCAACATCTGGTGAGCTAGATATTTGAATCGCCCCAGCCGCAATGTTTGAAATTTTTGCATCATCTACTGTTAAACTATTACCTTCAACTTTGAAGTAGTTAGTATCATAATTAAATATAACTTCTATATTTGAGTGAAGATCTTTTGTTTTTACAATAGGACTTGTATTACTGTTTTTAATAGTGATTCTGTCGGATAAAGCTATATCTGTAGTCGTATTGTATAGGTCTTTGTAAATTTTATCATTCAAATCGCTGATTTTTTTAGCAGTGTTACTGTATAAATTACTTACTGCAGTTGTCGTGACTACTTTTCTAGGATCATCTGTTTTAAAATCAGTAAATTCAATATAATTATTATTACTCAACATATTATATACTTCATTGTTCATTATTGTGTCAACAAGATTGGATGTGGCTCTAGCAGTGAATGGTTTCGTGTCATCATTAGATCCAGTCACATTTCTTAGCAAGAACCCACCATTATCCGTGAGATATGTATTATGTGAAGTAAAAAAACTGGACGAAGTTAAGTCATTATAATACATATTACTCAAAACTCCTGCAGACACTGCATTTGTTCTGCTATTTATATCATCAGTTTTAGCAATAAAATCACCCTCCATGAATTGAAACAACTCGTGAACAGCTTTTGATGTAGATGCGGTATTACGTGTTCCTGTATTTCTAAAATCATCGATTAGAAAAGCATTATTACTATTACGCATAAAGGTGTAAAGTTTACTGAGTGCGGCTGTTGTTGCGGCATTAGAGTGACTTAACTGATTGCTAAACTCACGATTTAAAAAACCATCAGCATTACTATTCTCAATATAATCATATAATGCATGTAATGTTTTGGATGTGGCGGCAGTATTACTTGTCCCCGCATTTCTGAAATCATCGATTAAAAATCCATTGTTACTATTTTCGATGAAATTAATCAAAGAATGAACAGTCTTAGATGTGGCTGCTGTATTACTTGTCCCCGCATTTCTGAAATCATCGATTAAAAATCCATTGTTACTATTTTCGATGAAATTAATCAAGGCATGAACAGCTTTAGATGTAGCTGCAGTATTACTTGATCCTACATTTCTGTAATCATCTACGAGGAATGCATTATTACTACTGCGTACAAAATTATAAAATTCAGTCAAGGCAAATGTAGAGGCTGCGTTTGAACGGCTTGTTTGATTACTGAAATCATCATTTAAAAATCCATCTGTAAAATTACTATTTCTCATGAATCTATACAAGTCAAACATGGCTTTTGTAGTGGGTGCTTTAAAAACACTGTTCTGCTTTACATCATTACTAAAATGATTAACCAAGAATCCCAGATCTTCTATAGGACTACGTATGAAATTATGAAGTTTTATTACTGCTCCTGCTGATGCGGCTCGATTATCTTTGCTTAAATCAACTCCATCACTGTAATTACTATTCAAAAATCCATCTATTACTCCAGAACTGTTACTCAATTGTATTTGAGTTAGGTAATTATATAAATTTGAGAAAGCAGCTGCACTAGTTATAGAATTTTCTTGGCTTGTAGTGGAAGAAAGAATTTCATGATATTGTTTTATAGGCAAATTTGTCCACTTTCCAGTTCCTGTATTTCCACTTGTAGAATCTGGTTCTATATTTCTTAAATATAAAAATACTTTATCCGTATCATTTTGTTTATCTACAACAATTTCACTACTATTACTATCCAATATAAACTCCTCGGTTGTCAGAAAACTTAAACCACTTATACGTCCTCCCGATATGTTCACCGAATCTTCATTTTGATGTGCCATATTTGATAATCCTAAATGATTACGTAAGTCTTCACCTGCGATACCGTTCAATGCTGTTGAAATGTTTTCAAAATTTGCTTTAAGAAACGTAGTTTCAATATTTTGAATATTTAATGGTATATTTTGTATGTCTTCCCATGTACCTGTTCTAGCAAGTTCTTGAATTTGTAAATTAGAATGCACTTCTTGAATCTCTGTTATGGTGTAATTAGAATAATCATTCAATCGATTATCTATTTGTAAATACTTTTCTGAAAATAACTCACTATCTGAAATGTCTAATAATTTAGATTCCATATACGTCACTGCATTTGAGAGCGCATACGCATTAGGAATGTCGATTGTTGAATTATTACTATAACTAGATGTCAGTTGCTTTGTTATTAATAAATTATTATTAATCATCAACACATTGTTATCGTTATGCCCGTATAATTCAATATTTGATGTCTTGATTTTATTAGTGATTACATTTGATGAAATTGTAATATTTGATGTATCGATTGATTCTGCTATTGTATTTTGCACATGTATTTCATTTGCATGTATATTACTCGTTTGTATGTTAGACGTAGCTATGGCTTGGTCACTATAAATATCCCCTTGAATATACAAATTGTTTACCGACAAATTACTTGAAACATTAACATTTGATGCGAAGATCATATTTGTAGATATTTGTCCAGCGATAATATCATTTTCAACTGTAAGATTACTTGAGTATATATTACTTGATACAAGTTCTCTATCTAAACCCAAGTTTGATAATGCAAATGTGACATTTTCCAAATCTGCTAGATTACTGCTTGTAATCAGTAAACCAGTTTTATCTATGATACTCTCGTGTAAAATGTTAGACAACTGTGCATCGTTCGCCAATGTTTGTTGATATAAATTTGATAAAGCACAAGCATTAGGAACAATATTATCATTGGATATTTGGAAGTCTTTTGTCAAATACACCCACTTAACTTCACCTTGTGAATTAGCATTTAATAAAATAGCATTACTGTGTAAATTTGATGATAATGTTAAAGAATCATTTATTTCTAGTGAATTAACATTACTTAGACTACTTTCCACATCTGTTACAAGACTATCTAAAGTTTTATTCAATAAATATGGAACTGGAGCCCATTGTGCTTCACCAGTTACTGTATCGACACACTTAAGATAATAATTTGATTGTTTTGATTCTATGTCTATTGTCAAATTAGAATAAATTCTAAGAGACTCTGTATTAACTTTTTCATTACTGGCTAGTATTGTATGTATTAAATTATGAATACCAATAGAATTTAAATAAGCATCTTTTTGTTTATCTTCTTGTTTATTAAAATCATTTTGAAATGCACTAATTGTGCTCATTATTACAAATAAAAAATTTTTTTATTCGTGAAAAAATAACTTACCATCTTAATTTAACTTGGTGGAGAACTTATAATATCTGTCCAATTTTGTGTTATATCACGATAATATAGATCACCTTTACCTAGCTTGTTCTTTTCATATTCTTCTGTTGATTGATGCACGATTACATAATCAGGTATTTTATCAACAGCCAAAATATTTGAATATCCGTTAGTATAATATTCAAAAGGAATTTCTAGAGTCGTTAATATATTACTTGTCATTTCTACAAATTTATCGTATGTAAATTGAGCTGTTGGAACATAGTGATTACCACGTATAAGAGTTTTCAACTGAGGCTGAATTGGTTGAGGAATTCCAGCAATCGGTTGTGGAAATACCAAGTTTGAATTATCATTCACTCTAACACGTAAATATTCATTCTCATATTTTATATTTGGATAGTATGTAGTATACCAATCTGCATCTAGTTTTTCTATAGCAATATACTCGTATTCTTTTGTAGAACTACTATCATATTGTATAGACAAAAAATCTTTGGGGTTTTCTGGATCAGCTTCCATTGCACTTTTCGCACTTTTTAGATAAAATTCACCTTCATCTACGAAAGCAACGTCAATAATAGTTTCTGTTGAATGAAATTTTAAATTTCCTAGTCCCAATGCATATAATGCATTTGGTTCACCACCTATATTATCTGCATCTTCGAAAGCCATAGCTTTAATGCCTAGGTTTTTTATTATTTTATTTTTTTCCATTGTGTGTAAATTATCATATTTTGAAACATAATTTTTATCATTTATAAATTCTGATAAAAAGAGTGGTCTGTTACTTAATGTTTTTAATCTACCATCCATGGCAAATACACTCAAACCTAAATTTGCACGTGCAATAAATTTATTACTTATATTTTGTAAATTTTGATTAGACTTAAATAAATCATTCGAGAAATCATCAAAAGAATTGATAATAGTATCGCTTATTTCAATCATTTTGGTATGTATTTCATTACTGTTATTACTCATATCATCATATGTCGCGGCGTTTGATAATTTTATGAAGCCAGGGTTTTGAAAATTAAGAAACGTATCAAGTGGAATGAAATTCTCATTATAAAATATAACATTTGAATCAGTAAAATTCATAGTATCTTTAATTAACACTGACTGTACACTTAAAGAATTAGAGTTTTGATATACTATATTTGACATATTTAGATTATTATTGAGTGTCTGTTTTTGACTGGGTGATAAATCTAAAAAATTCTCATCCAAATTGAATAATACATCATTTGAAATATTAGATTTAATATTTTCTTTATTATCAATAATAAATTGTTTATTAGAGGTCGATGTAACTCCCATAGTATTACTAAGTTGTGAATAGATATTACTCAATAGAACACTCGACGGAATATTTGATGAATCATTACTTAATACGGAATGAATCAATGGGAATTCGTATACTTGTGATATGACGTTTTTTTCAGCATTTAAATATAGAAAATTATTACTTTGGAATCCTATGTAATTTAGTTTAATATTTGATGATATATTGAGATTTTGTATTTGAGCAACTGTATCGAATGTAGCCAAAATCGATAACCCCAAATTTGTTCTTACAGTTGTTTCATTCAATTCTGATAAATTTGAACCAACATTCAAAAAACTCTCAGTATATCCATAATTGGATGCTATTTCTGTAAACTGTGGACGATTTGATAAATGCAATATTGATTCATCATAAACAAAAGGAGATAGTTGTTCAACTCTTTGGATTTTGCTATCATTTGAAAAATTACCTATCATGATATCATGCTGGTAATTTGAATAAACCCATGACGGCAAATCAAGTTCTTTGAATATTACTTTACCTTCAACATTACTCGAAGAGAGAAATAGGTTAATGCTAGGGTCTAAGTTTGATTTCAACGTAAAATTATCAACAGCAATAGAACTATCACCAACAATATTCACATCATTTGAAAATTGTAAAGCAAAATCACCAAGTAATAAAGATCTTCTAGAAGCCCTTTTTTTATACTCATTCACACTCAGTTCATTCAAATTTCTGAATGATTCTAATAAACCATACTGTACCATTATTGTTTAAAAAAGATATATTAAATAATCACATTTCACCCAGAAACTTTATTTTTTTGACAGTTTGTTGAGTTTTTTATTCATGTTCTCAACTTCTTTGAGAAGCTTATTGTATAACTCAACATAATAAAAACTAACGAGAACCGACATAATGACTGCTATGTAATAAAACATTTTGAGAAGTGTAACAAACATTTTAATATATTACTAGTTTTTTATTTTTCATATGAGGTCAATATTTTATACATATGTTTTGAGGATTAAATTTTACCATCACACATGTCAAGAACTATATTCTTATTTCTTTGCACTACCTCTTTATCTGTATCAGTCATATATTCGATATCTGATATATTAAGTCCACAAGCGTTGCGGTTATCTGCCCAAAACTGATTGTTTATAATGTCCTTTTTATTTCTTTTAATAACGTCAGAGTCTCTTATCAACATGGCTGTTTGAACTCCCAAGTTCATCAAAACCCGTATGAGTGGCTTTCTCATTTCGGTTCCGTCTTTCATAACAGCACATATATTAGACTTTTGACCTTCTGGTAAGTATATGCTTTGGTTCTCCTTTGGACTGAGTATCATACGAGTAAGGTCTTCTGATAGTTCTGGATATTGCATTCTACAATTGTCAAAAAGACGCTTAATATCTTCTTTTGTTATATGTTCTAAATTTAGATTATCATAGTTATTATAGTTGATACTGTGATCAAAGTAATTATTGTTTGTAATGTTATAATTGTTTATCGTAGTGTTGCTTTTCTTTTCTACTTCTTTTCTTTTCTTTTTTTCTTCTTCTAACTCTTTGCCACATTCTTCTAATTGGTCTTCTAAATCTTTTATTTTTTGTTGTTCATCTGCTAATATAAACTCACAATTAGCTTTTTTAATGTGTCTATATTTACTGAATTTGCTTGTGAACTCAACCTTACATGTTGGACATTGTAATGAGTGCACACCATTACATTTATCTTCATGTTTTTCTTTTGATCTTTTTGTAGCAAAAGATTTATTGCAAAAATTGCAACATTTAGCATCATTTAGTTGTTTAGCTACCGTTTTATCAAAATCCGCTACTATTGCACTAGACCCAGCTACCGTTTTATCAAAATCCGCTACTATTGCACTAGACCCAGCTACCGTTTTATCAAAATCCGCTACTATTTTCACACGGTTATTTTTATCGTCTTTTTTTAGTCTCTTTTCACACGCATTTGGACTGCATTGATGCAGTTCTAAATTGTATTTCCTATTCGTAGTATAGTGACAAGTCTCACATATAAATGTTTTATTACTAACCATTTTTATTACTTAATATGTAGAATATAATTTTTAAATATATTGAACTAATTTACTAATTTACTAAAATCTAATAATTAGTTAGTAACATATATATATCTAAAAAATAAAAATAAAATAAAATAAAAATAAAAATAAAAAAAAATAAAAAAAATACAGAAATTTTTTAAGAGACATTTTTTTTTCACAAAATGATCTTATAATCACGTAATAGGTATTTAAAGCATTTATTTTAAGCATAAATTAAACCACCTAAACCAGAAGTAATTTTCAAAAAGTTATAATTTATCGAATATAGTGTCATGTCATATGCATATTTATCCGCCGTCGGTTCATTAACATCTACATACATCTGAACTTTATTAATTTTTGACATATTGCAGCTTCCTGAAGGTTGAAAGTTCTCAGGATTTAAACTGAACGAATATACGTAAATACCTGGTGTGCTTGGTATGTGTGTATGATGTTGATAAGGTTGTATAATGTTAAAGAAATAATTATCTTTCGCCTCCATTCTATCTAATCCATTGAATAAGAATCGTGCTGATTTCATTATTTCACCATTAACGGATGATTCGGTGTATTTTGTTACATCTCTAACATTAGGATTTGTAGTTAATGATAATTTTACTGTTTCCCAATCTGTAAAATCAAACCATCTGTTTTCAACTGATCTATCATTTCGCCCAATGACCCAAATGAACTCTTTGACTGGATTATGAACATCTAGTGTAAGTAAATTGTTGTTTTTAAGATTGTTGAATGTTATACGATTGACTTGTTCTATTAAATACTCTTGTGAGTTCTTTGCAAAATATTTTCTTTCATTTGTATCGAGAAATATGTAATTGGTTTCAATATAAGGATCTATATGAATTGAATTATTATCAACTGTGAAGTATCGCTCACAATCACTAATTGTTGGCTTTCGTGTTGTAGCAGGTGTTCCAGTTGAAGGAATTACCGATGAACCTAATGTAAAAATATCAATTAATGGTCTAAGCTCGATATGAACTTCTATTTGATGATATTGTAAACTGATAAGAGGTAATGCCAATCCGGGTATTTTATTGAACCAAAATAGTAGAGGAACGTATATTCTACGTTCAAACACTTGAATATCACCATCTTGTAAATCGTTATTACTGTGATCATCTGGTGCAAATATATCGGCAATATTACCAATCAATTTAGAATAACCGTATCTTTTATCAGATGATAGTGATAGTTCATTCCATATATGTAACCATTCACCGTATTGTTTATCTACGATATTACCACCAATAGTAATGTAATAGTTATCTATGATAACTTCCCCTAAATTTTGAACAAATTTGAACTTCTCTTTACCAGATATGTTGCGTTTTGGAATCGATGGAATAGTCATAGCGAAATACATGTTTTGTAACATATCGGCATTTCTGTCAATTTTACATATAAGCATAGTATTTTCGGAAATATTCATAGTGGTTCTATTGAAATTGAGGCGCATTGATTCTGTGGCAAAGTTTGTGTGAGTTTTGAATACTTTTTTAAAAAAACTTAACGATGGATTACCATTAAGATATAAGTTTTGTGCTCCATAAGCCATGAGTTGTAAAAGTCCTCCTGGCATCGTTTATGTTCCTTATTTTAAACAATAATTTTTTTTTTAAATAAATAAAATTTCATCAAATTAATATACTAATGGCGTATTTGATTGCTTTGAACAATTTAGCAGATTTATTCGATATAAAAAAATCCCGTACAAATTTGGGTTTAGGAGATATATCTACAATGAACAGTAATGATATTCGTATTATGGGAGGAAATATTGAAATAGACTCTTTCAAATTCATTCCAAGTAGTACTTTAGTTAATACGAATTATGTATTGAAAAATGCAGATTTATATGGTTCTGTTGAATGGTTTGAAATACCTTCTATTAGTTGGTTAGATACTGATCAAAATAATATTAGTTTATCTGGTTTTTGTAATGATATGAATTATGTGCGTTCTAATCAATTGGCACAAGTGGCATTTTCTGGTGATTATCATGATTTAAAATACAAACCTCAAAGCTTACGTGAAGTGTACAGTAATGATGTGTTGAATGAATTTTTATATTCAACATGTAATTTATCGGATTTGAAAAATGTTGAGAAAGCACGTTATAATTTAGGATTAGGATCATTAGCTTTACAAGATCCAGATAATGTATCTCTTGAAAGATTGATTATAAATGATATGTTAAAGTTAACTAACTTAAATAGTAACGGATATTTATACATCAATTCATCAAATGAAGTAGAAATGAGAAATTTTACTGTTGCTACAAGTACAATACCTGGTATAGTATATAAAACAGATATACTTGTCAATGATTCAAATTTTGTTCCAACATCTGGATTATTATATAATGTTAATTCTAATTTGAATGAACAAATCTCTAATTTACAATTAGGAGATTTAAATGATATTGTCAGCTTATTTGGTGAAAATGAATATCTCTTTAAGACAAATCTTTTATCAGAATTTTCAAATGACCAGCAAAGACAAACTGCACGTCAAAATTTAGGTCTAGGAGATATTGCAACTCAAAATAGTGGAACTTTTTCGGTGTCAAATATTACATTAAGTAATTTACAATTTACTACTACCGACAATATAAAAGATAAAGTATTGACGTTTGATAACGATAAAAAATCTCGCTTCAAATCTTTAGATGACTTTTTAGCGACCGAGACAAATCCAGGGACGGTATACATAATTAACGATTATATTAATTACGTTCCAGATGCAAAATCTAATGTATCAGTTATTTCATATACAGCTTTGTCTAATTATGTATATAATTTAACAAATGAGTTAAATACATTAAAAGCGAGTATTCCAGCGAATATAAATGATTTACAAGGTAGTGATGTGTATTTAAAAACAAATAATAATTTAAGTGATTTAACCAATAAAAGTGATGCTAGAAGTAATTTAGAGTTAAAAAAAGTTGCTGTAACTGGCAAATATTCTGATTTAGAAGATTATCCATATGATGTTAGTAGATTCAACAATGATGTAGGTTTTATAGTCGCTGAAAGTAATTTATCGGATTTGAATGACATAGCAGTAGCACGTGCAAATTTAGGGCTAGGAAGTATGGCTACACAAGATCTTAGTAATGTAAGAATATCAGGTGGTTATGTTCATTTTAGACAATTAAAAGTTAATGATAAATTCTATTATAGATCGTCTACTAATCCAACAGGAAAATTTCTCGTTGCGGGTAATTCACTTGGTAAAATGGAATGGAAAAATCTTCCCATAGCAACAGAATCTGAATATGGTTTAGTAAGAATAACTGATCAATTACAAGTTAAAGATGCTAGAAGAGATGTAGTTCCTACATGTAGAGTATTTGCTGATCTTGAAGAAAGAATAACATATAGACTTTTAGCAGCACAAGAAGAACACTACAGAAATTATTTTACAAGTCCAGAGTATTTGGCATTAGTTAGAGAAAGTCTTGGTCTTAGTTAGAATAATGCGTATAATAAAACATTTTATATAATTAATTATCATGTTAGGTAATTTAGACGATCCTACACAAGAACAGATGAATCAAATTCACAAAGCTTTAAAGAAAAATATAAAGAAGCAAAAAAAAACTAAAAATACCATAAAACAATATTCTGATGTTAATAACAAGCTTGCTAATGGATTTAAAGTATCACTAAACGTAATTGTTGACTTGAGTAAAGTGTTGAAAAATTATCATTATTTTCTGGATGAAATAAATGTGTTACTTGAATCAATGGATAAAACATATGATGATAAAGCTAATACTATAAATAACTTAAAATCTCTCACAGATGAAGCTATAAACAAATTGAATCTAAACTTTAATGACCAACTCACTGAAATTTTAGAAGCATATGAAAAAAACAGTTTAGATGATGATAATTTGAAAGACTTAAAAAATATTTTAGAAAAAAAAAATATTTAAAAAAGCAAAGTTGTATTACAATCTAATTTCTATTACTGGATAAATATACCTATTATCAAAGGAATAGCAATTAAACCTATCCACATTGTTAGTATATCTGTATTTTTAATTTGTTCATAATTTTCATCTCTTCTATGTTCTGTAATTGTATAAGTGTCATGAAAATATTCTCTACAATTTGGGCAAGTGTTTTTATATTGAGACCATCTATTTAGGCATCCTGAACAAAATTCGTGTCCACAGTGGAGTTTAGTCATTTTTATACAATTAGTTTCCAAACATATCCCACATAATGTTGTGTTGCTTTCAGAATTCATGGTAATAAATAATAGTGTTTTAAAATTTAAAATTATATCTTAATTAATAGATCATTTTTTTATAAAATTTCATAATTATTCTTTTTTTTCTTTAGGTTTTTGTGAAGATAAAATATATCCTGAATAACTTATTACACCTATTGCTGTCAAAGGATCTATAAAAGGAGCGTTTTCAAGCACTACTAGGTAATTTCCATACTGTGATTATTATAATAATGGTATTTTATTTAAACATATTTCACATATATTTACATATTGAACAATGGAAAAAAAAAAAAGAGGCAGAAAACCGAAAAATGTTGATATACCTATAGAAACTGAAAAGGAGCCTGATATTAAACCTATCATTGATACAAATGATCTAATTCCTCAAATCATTCACATAAAAAAGTCACAAACTGATGAATCAGAGCATTTAACACACGAACAATCATTTTGCGAATATGATCCAAATATATTGGTTCCAAATGCATACATTCAAGAGGATAATTTTTCCACAGTACCGTTGAATATTTCTACATCTGATAACATAATCGTTTCTGATCGTAAAAATATGAATAATACACATTGGCCCATACAAACAGATACATATTGTCACTGGTGTTGTCACTCGTTTACAAATTCACCTGTTGGTATACCTTTGAAATATGTCACTAATGTATTTTATTGTACAGGAAATTATTGTAGTTTTGAATGTGCGGTTGCGCACAATTATACAATAACGGATCTAAACATTAATATTTGGGAACGATTTAATCTTTTGAATCTAATGGCAATTAAATCAGGCATTCAAGAGTCTATCAAATGTGCTAAACCACGAGAGACTTTGAAAGTATTTGGAGGCGATTTAGATATTGAATCTTATCGTAAAAACAATAACAACGTCATATATTTTACTAACTCATATCCTATGATATCTGTTTCAGAACAAATCGAGGAATTATGTGATACATTTAATACAGCTCATAGTGAATTATTTACTATAAAAAAAGATACGAAAAATAAACAAACAACTATTCAAGAATTTTATAGTGAAAAATAAAATAACGCATCTTATTATAAGTAGTTTTATATGGCTGAATTTAAAATATTAAAAGGATGGGAGTTAGAAACACATGCATATCATTTGTTACATGAAAAATCAACTGAATACTATTCAAGATTAAATTTTTATTTTATGATTCCGATTATTATTTTATCGAGTTCAACTGGAACATTAGGATTATTGAATGCAAGTGAAACAAAATTCTATATTGTAAATGGTGTGAATATAATAAGTATATTTATTGGAATTTTTGGATTTGTAACAGCTATACTTACAACGATACATAATTTTTTGAATATACAAAAATTAGAATCAAATCATAATAATCATGCTATAGAGTATAGTAAAATTTCAAAAGAGATAAAAATGCATATCTATCTATCTGATACGGATGTTAAAGTATATTCAAATATCGCAGAATATATAAAACAGTGTAAACAAAATATAGATAAACTTATAGAATCTGCTCCAATTATTCCTTCACATGTGGAAAACAGTTTAGATTTAAAGTTAAAGAAAATAAAAAACAATCATGCAGATGAAATCGATGAGCTAATAACTTTAGTAACACATAGTGATAATAATATACAACCAATACTTACAAATGATGTCAACATAAAAGTCTTAGATACAATCGAATCAGAAGAATCATATAAAGGTAATGAATCCAAAAATATTGGTCAAAGAATGAGTGAAATTATCATCATAAATAGGGAGGCAAAGGAAAACTTTGAAAATATAAAGAGAAACATAAGCGAAGATGGAAACAGATTAAGTGAAGATAGTGGTTCAACAGATGATGGTAGGAAGTCTTTAGATATTATAAATAAATTGAAAAATGTTGAAGAAAGAGAAAAATTTAAATAGATGAATTGTCTTGAAATTTATAAAAAAATGATCTTCTCATGTATTATATTTTAGCAAATACTTTAAAGTTAAAATTTGTTACAATGGCTCCAAAATCTAATCAAACGACATTACTTGATACATACAAATATAAACTGAATGATATTTTAGTCAAATGTGAAAAAATTAAACAAAAACATGGTATTGATATTTATAATGATTTCAATATATATTTATCTGATGATGAACGTCTAGATACTTCTTTTAATGAGAAGTGTTGTTTTTCTTGTAAATTTGATAATAACATAAATACTATTTATCAATGTTCAAAATCTAGAAAGGATGATTTGTATTGTGGGATGCATAAAAAACCCGCAGAAGAATCTAGATTATCAGCTACAATTGTTCCGATAACAATCATTGAATCGATAAAAAGTTCACTAAAAAATAGCAATATTCTTAAAGTTAATGTACAAGAAAAAGAAAAAGAAACAGTTACAGAACCTAATACTACGGATAAAAAAAAAAAACCCCTTTCTGTTTCAAAGAACTTTAGATCAATTAACATAGCTGGTCAATTATTTTACATCAAACAAAAATCATTGGAAGCATACGATATTCATATGACACATGTTGGATCATATATGTATGACGAAGAAACGGAAACACATAATATTGTAGATTCTTATGAATGAATATTTTTGCGTATTTAATGTAGAAATATTTATACTTTTTTATTTTAAACATTATGCAAAGAAAAGTTCTATTATGTGGTACACATCCCTATCAATTCAATGGATATTCAAAAGTTGTATATGAATTGTCAAAAGAATTAGCAAAATATGATGATATTAAATTATATATATGGGGATTTCAAAATTTTTATGATGATAAAGATCACATAAAAGAACGCGAACTGTCCCCAAATGTAGAGATTTATGATGCTTATAAAAATGAAGAACCTAAAAACAAAGGTTTTGGAGAGAAAAACTTTGTTGATTATGTGAAAGAATTAGTACCGGACATTGTTATAGTGTACAACGATTTAATTGTCATAAGCACACTTTTAAAAAACATAAGCGGAATAGATGGGAGAAAATTCAAAGTAATCCCATATATTGATATTGTGTATAAGAATGAAAAACAAGCTTTAATAGAATTCATTTGTTCAAATTCTGATGGTGGTATTGCTTTTACAGATCATTGGAAGAAGTGTCTAATTGAACAAAATTTCAATAAACCATTGTGGACTGTAGAACATGGATTTAATAGAAGTCAATATTTTCCAATACCAAAACACATAGCTAGAAAATATTTTGATTTGAATCAAGATGATTTCATCATTTTGAATTTGAACAGAAATCAACCAAGAAAACGTTGGGATCATTGTATAATGGCATATGTAAAGTTTATCTCAAAACATATTAATGAAAAGATCAAACTTTTGGTGATGACAACAATTGAAGGTTCTTGGAACATTGCAGAACTACTTAAATATGAGGGTTTAAAGTATGGTTTGTCTATTGAACAATTAAAGAATCATTTTATTTTCATTCAAAATCCACAAAAACTTAGAGACTATGACATTAATATAATGTATAATGCTGCAAACATTGGTTTCAATACATGTGATGGAGAAGGTTTTGGGCTATGTAATTTTGAACAAGCAGGAGTGGGTGTTCCTCAAGTAGTTCCAGAACTAGGTGGTTTTAAGGACTTTTTCAATGAAAATAATAGTATCATGGTGAAACCAGTAACCTCTATATATGGTGATACTTCTAAAGATGCAGTAGGTGGTGAAATGGAATTATGTTCAATTGATGATTATGTATCTGCTCTTGAAAGATATTATGGTGATAGAGATCTCATACTTTCTCATGGTAAACAAGCTAGATTAGATGTGGTAAAATACACGTGGGAAGATAAAGCTAAGAAGTTTCATGAAGTTATAATTGAATCTACAAAAGACCTTTATCCAGATATAAAAGAATCATCTGATATTATGAATGATATAAACAAAATACTTTCCATTAATGATGGGGAAAATGATGTTTCTAAAGTAGAAATAAAAGTAAAAGATGAAGATGAAGATGAAGATATAGATATAGATCATCTTATTGAAGAAAAATTAAAAAAGAATTCAACACCATTAACATCAACACCAACTCCAATATCTGAAAATCAAATCGAAGATATGTCACAAAATGAGTTGATTACATTACAAAAAAAAATTGCGAAATTATTAAATAAATAACCAGATAACTTTTTTGTATATATTTATTATAAGATGAAACCTGATATTTGGGGAAAACATTTTTGGTATACAATACATTTTATTGCATTAGATTATCCTGAAGAACCAAACAATGAAGACAAAAGAGATTTTCAGATGTTCTTTGAGAATCTTCATAAAGTCATTCCCTGTTATAAATGTTCTGTCAACTATATTAAACATCTAAATGAAAGACCTTTAGAGAATAAAAATTTAGAAAACAATAAAACACTTTTTAAATGGACTGTCGACATTCATAATATAGTTAATAGGGATTTGAAAAAAAAAGAAATGTCATATGACGATGCATGGAGATTATATCATAATTTTGGAAATAATTTAGATGAAAAAAATAATACATGGTTAATATATTTGGTTTATGTGCTTGTATTAATAATTATATTAATGATTACTGCTTATATTTGGCGTAATATGAATCTATCAAAGAGGTAAGGTTTTTTTCACTCCAAGCATTTTGTCTTTGTAAAGAATATTTAGAATGAACATGATTTCCTGTTTTCTTTACAAAGAAATCTTTATCAAATAACATTTAATTTTTATATTTATTATTAGAAAATTTCAGATTACTTTTTATTTTTATTTTTATATGATAAATGTGTAAATTTAATCCTTTGTTTTAATGTATCTTTCAAATTTGTATTTTTAAAAGATTTATAAATAACATGTGTATAGTATACTGCTATAAATGATTGGTACATATAATTATTTCTTATATTATAATATTTTTTTAAATGTTATTCCATATATAAAAGAGCTTAAAAAGATTCCTCTTACAATAATTAAGTATATGTGTTAAATGAATTATTATGAGTTATTAAATGTTTCAAAAGTTGCTGATAACAATGAAATAAAAAAACAGTATTATAAATTAGCTAAAGAATATCATCCTGATAAAACTAAGGGTGATAAAGATAAAGAGTCAAAATTCATTCAAATACAAAAAGCATATGATACTTTAATAGACGAAGGGAAACGAAAAAGTTACAACATGTCAATGTGTGAGGATGAACTCTTTGACAATATAGCCACTTTTTTCTCTTATGACTATGAAACAAAAAAAACACCATCAAATAAATATTCCCATATATTAAATATCAATATACCTGAATATTTAAATGGAATACATAGAACTGAAAAAGTGAGCAGTGAAAAAACATGCGAGGTATGTAATCAAACGGGTATAAAAGACTATAAAATTAACACTCGACGTTGTGAATATTGCAATGGTACCGGAATAGATTTGAATATACCTTTATTTGCATGTGGTATTTGCAATGGTAAATGTGTAAATGTTATTAACAATATTCCTTGTGAGATATGTGAGGGAAAATGTATGTATATACACGAGGAGTCAATTAATATTAAAGGAGAGCCACTTTTAACTGAAGGATCAGTCATAGAGCGAAGTGTGTATAAATTTAAGATAAAATATTCATTTACAAACGAAATAGTTGATTCTCACATCATAGTAAAAGAAAACATGAGTGTAATAAGATGGTTATGTGGTGATAAATTTACTATTAAATTATATGATAATGAATTCATACATGTTAACACTCTTGGTGCTTTTGACTTGTCAAAGGACTTTATTGTTCGTAAAAACATAAAGGTGCGTTTTGGTCTTAAAATGATCAATCAACACAT
>Ga0209223_10002201_pt1 | contig 19870 bp, 15 predicted proteins | sample COG_06_FD_184750 | JGI IMG/M metagenome (GOLD analysis project Ga0209223, IMG submission 184750) | Pelagic Microbial community sample from North Sea - COGITO 998_met_06 (SPAdes) (version 2) | ecosystem: Environmental > Aquatic > Marine > Neritic zone/Coastal water | place: Helgoland, sampling...
ATGCCTTCATTTGAAGTTTTACATTCGGACATATCTTCGTCGCTGCTCAACCAATCTTTGTACCCATTATCAGAGAATTCATTTTTCAGTTTATGTTCTTCAAATAAAGAATTAAATATATTATGAAAATCTTTTTTTTCTTTGATTTTATCAATAATAATATCGTGGCTTTTTGGAGCATCTAAGTTTTCGCGTATGGTTCTATTATTGCGCTGTCTATGGTTAAATATAAAATCCAAATACTTGTATGCTTTTGTAAAAAACATAAATATTTCGGCGTTCAGACCTGAATGGTCAGGGTGTGTAAGTGATGCTATTTTTTTCGCACTCTTCAAATCATCCTCTGTAAAATCATATGTTAATTTAAAGAGGTCTAAAATATCTTCTAATGAATAATTTTCTAAATCTAAATCTAAATCTACGTCTTGTTTAGTATTAACATTAAGGGGGGTCATAATATATTATAGTAATAATATATTATTAATAATTTAACTAATAATAATTTAACTAATAATAATAATATATCTACATATGTATATATGAAAAAGTCATTTCAAGAAAAAGAATTATGTATTTTACGTTCAGCAGTAGATAAAGCAGAAAAACGTATTGGTGTAAAAATTATCAGTTCACCTGAAATACAGAATATGATAAGAATTGTAGAGAATTTCTTACGTGATAAAAAACTTATTTGTTATGGAGGTACAGCGATAAATAATATTTTACCAGACAGTGACAAATTTTATAACCGTGAAAGCGAATTACCCGATTACGATTTTTTCTCGATGAATGCAATGGAAGACGCAAAGGAATTAGTTGAACTATATTCAAAGGAAGGCTTCGACGAAGTTGAAGCCAAAAGTGGTGTTCACAAAGGCACATTTAAGGTGTATGTTAATTACACGCCTGTCGCTGACATTACACAATTAGACGAAGAAATTTATAATAATGTATTAAAAACTAGTATAAATATTATAGGGATTAACTATGCTTCGCCTAATTATTTGCGAATGTCTATGTATTTAGAGCTATCAAGACCTGCCGGAGATGTGAGCAGATGGGAAAAGGTGTTAAAACGTTTGACATTGCTTAACAAGAATTACCCTCTAAAAGGTCACAAATGCGACGATTACGAGTTTCAACGTAATATAAATGATTCGGTTAGCGAAAATACGAAATTGTCTGATATTACTCGTTCAATACTTATTAATATGGAGTCAGTATTTTTTGGAGGGTTCGCGATTTCTCTCTACTCACGGTATATGTCTAAAAATATACAAAAGAAAATATCTAATGCACCTGATTTCGATGTATTATCTGAAAACCCAGAACAAACATCCAGTATTTTAAAAGAACGATTAATCTCAGAAGGTTATAAAAAGGTAAAGGTTGTGTATCATGAATCGATTGGTGAGATCGTTGCTCCTCATTATGATATACGTGTTGGTCCTGAAACCGTTTGTTTTATATATAAACCCATAGCGTGTCATAGTTATAATATAATTAAAATAAAGGGTATGAATGTAAGAATTGCGACTATTGACACTATGTTAAGTTTTTACTTAGCGTTTTTATACACTAATCGTCCATATTACAACGAAGATCGTATTTTATGTATGTGTGAATTTTTGTTTAAAGTTCAACAAACAAATCGGTTAGAACAAAAGGGTCTGTTAAAGAGGTTTAGTATAAATTGTTATGGAGAACAGTATACATTGGAAAGTATGAGAGAAGAAAAATCAAATAAATTCAACGAATTGAAAGCAAATAGGGGGAATAAAGAATGGGAAGAATGGTTTTTGCGATATGTTCCAAAACATAAAACACGGAAAACACGGAAAACGCAGAAAACACAGAAAACACGGAAAAGGTCGTATAAAAAGCATAAAAAATCATATAAAAAGGATAAAAAGGGTAAAAAGTTTGGTTCGATAAAATTTTAGACCCTATTTTAACCTTATTTATAAGGATATTATTTTTCAATAGACATAAATTACGTATTGAAAAATAGTTAGTGTAAGTCATCGTCGTCCCAATCCCAAAATGTATAGTTGCCTATTTTAATTAAATGTGTTGATGTTATTAAACAATATAAAATAGGCGAACTACTATTTTGTAATTTAGCTAACGGATGTTTATGAACAGGAATAAACGTATTTGTAGGTCCTAAAATCATATGAGATCCTGTAACCAACAGCTCCTCTCCGTCAAATGAATAAAACATTTCATTGGTTGTATTTTGTAATTTAATAATTCCTTCAACAATTGAACCGTCTTCTAATGTATCACCTAATTCTAATTCTTGCATTTCCTTAACCACATTGTTTACTAATAGTAACTCGGTTTTAGGAGAAAAACATAATGCTTTTGTTAATTTTCCAGGCGGGCCAGCCCACGCTGACTGCATAGACATCATAGATCCATTCACTAAAAATAATAATGACGTCATTATTCCAACAAATTTACCAATTAAATCTTTCATTGAAATGAATATTTTTTGAAATTCAACTAAAATATTCAATAGAACCCCGAAAATAGATTGCACGATATCGGTAATATTAGATCGTGTTGATGAAATGGTCTTGCGAACATTATTAATACCTGATACTAACCCTCCGCCGGTATTTTGTATCACACTCATCGCGTGTTCGGTAGGAATTAACAAGAATTTCATTAATTCCTTAACCATATTTTGAACACAAAAGTTAAATGTTTCACTTGGGTTTTCACCAAATAGTCCAGCAAATGGTATAACAATAGGATTACATCTATATTTAACCCAATTTTGTTGCACATTTTGTAGCCCCACGCTTAATATAGGTGCTAGATTCAATAAAATAAATATTATACAAATAATAACAGATAACAGTATATCAGATGTATTCATATTACATTATAGACTTATTTTTTTTTTGATTTTTACTCTTAGACTTTGACTTATTTTTACTCTTTGTCTTTGACTTATTTTTACTCTTTGTCTTTGACTTATTTTTACTCTTTGTCTTTGACTTATTTTTACTCTTAGACTTTGACTTATTATTACTCTTAGACTTTGACTTATTTTTTTTTTGATTTGGAACTAATTTTTGTAATCGTAATAATAATGAGTCGGTTGACCCACCACCCACGTGATGATCATATTGTGCATTTTCATATCCGTTAATTAAAGTAGTATAAGCAGAATTTGCGACTGATGGGCCACTATTTGGTGATACGATTTGACCTCCCATTGTAGGAGCTTGTGGTAAAGTGATAGTTGTTGTTGGGTTTCCACCATGTAGATTATTTAAATCTTGTTGTTGTAAAGCATTCTCTGCAATAGCTAAGTGTGCAGCTGCCGCTGGATTTCCGCCGGAAGAATATACCTCAATGGGGGCTGGTGTCAAATTAATCATTATAATATAGTGATATATTTTATTTTAATGATTAATTTTTTAACTTTACTATTGGCGTTTTAATCCTTTAAATACAGTTGAGCATTTACAGTTAAGGGATTAAATTTTCCGTCACCTGGACGGGGACGCTTCCCCCGCCCACCCACTCCCCCACTGCTACCGCATGGTCGGTGGGGCGGGTCGAGGTGAGATTTATGCGTCGTGCAGGCGGAAAACCACCTGCTGCTGCTTCTTGTCCTTGTTCATCTGGATCACCATGCCGTTTAAACTCATCCAGAACTGGACAAGAGTGAAAAGATAGTTCCCATTGAACAACTCGCCATTATCCCCGAATAATTTTTTATATAAATTAATTATATCTGTTTTATTTTTCTTATTAGGGGTTTTAAGATATTCTATTATGAATGACCTAAATGTTGAGAATCCCTTATTCTTTGATGTTGGTGAATTAAATGATATTTTTATGTTGTTCCAGTTAGGCACGATCGCAAATGTTTCTGCTATTTTTTTTGTATCATTAGATAATGATGCGAGTGCACGGTCAGATTGTGACGAAAACGGATTTGCAGGTATATGTATGGTAAATAAATCATTTAACTGTTGCTTCATAATACCCCACACCAGCAGATCAAAATTCGGCCCGTCTAGCTTCGAGTAATTTTTAATAAAGAATTTATAAAATTCTAAAACATATTTTATAAAAAAATTATGTTTTAGAATTTTTTCATATTCATAAATCTATTTGAACGTTTAGTAAATCCGACGGTTGTCGATAAACCTGCTTTTTTAGAACCGCCGCCTTGATTTTGATTAATAATACATCCTTTACATAAATGTGCTGTCATCAGTTATATTATATACCATTAGATAATAATTTGATTAGAAATATTCATCTCCGTCGTTCCTTCTTCTTTTTCCGCTAAATTGTTGTCGTGAAGCATATCAGATACAAAGTCTTGTTTATCAATTTGTTGTCGTGAAGCATTCTCTGCATTAGCTAAGTGTGCAGCTGCCGCTGGATTTCCGCCGGAAGAATATACCTCAATGGGGGCTGGTGTCAAATTAACCATTATAATATAGTGATATATTTTATTTTAATGATTAATTTTTTAACTTTACTATTGGCGTTTTAATCCTTTAAATACAGTTGAGCATTTACAGTTAAGGGAGGATCAAGGCGTCACTTTCATCTGCTTCATTCCGATCATAAAATCGCGCTCACGCTTGCCAATGCTTTTCATCCACGTGCACCAGACCCCACCATATAACGAGGGCTAAAAGATAGTTATTAAATAACTCGTCAAAGCCTTTATTCTCATGCGTTTGAATGGCCTGAATAAAGCGTCCACGCCTTTGCTCATTAGGCTTTTTAAGATATTCTATTATTAATGTCCTAAATGTTGAGAATTCGTTATTCATATCTTTATACATCTTATTTGATGTTGGCGAATTAAATGATATATCATTTCCTAATGATTCTGTTATTTTTTTGTATCATTAGAGAATGATGCGAGTGCACGGTCAGATTGTGGCGAAAACGGATTTGCAGGTATATGTTTGGTAAATAAATCATTTAATAGTTGCATCATAATACCCCGCTCGGGGGTGCCCTTCTCGCCAAGCTTCTTCGATAAATTGTTAATTAAGAATTTATAAAATTCTAAAACATATTTTATAAAAAAATTATGTGTGGTTTTAAATTTTTTCATATTCATAAATCTATTTGAACGTTTAGTAAATCCGACGGTTGTCGATAAACCTGCTTTTTTAGAACCGCCGCCTTGATTTTGATTAGAAATATTCATCTCCGTCGTTCCTTCATCTTTTTCCGCTAAATTGTTGTCGTGAAGCATATCAGATACAAAGTCTTGTTTATCAATTTGTTGTCGTGAAGCATTCTCTTTAATTCATGAGAGGAGCGGGTGCTACAACCATCATTGCGACAATATAAACCAGGAAAAAAAGATAGTCTTCAGGCGGCGCTCCCCCCCTCCCGGCCTGCGGCCGCTCCCATGTCCGTGCGACAGTGTCCCAACGCGTTTCAATGGCCACAATAAAGGCACCAGCGCTTTGCTCATTAGGCTTTTTAAGATATTCTATTATTAACGACCTAAATGTTGAGAATACGTTATTCATATCTTTATACATCTTATTTGATGTTGGTGAATTAAATGATATTTTTACGTTTTTCCAGGGAGGACTGATCGCAAATGATTCTGTTATTTTTTTTGTATCATTAGAGAATGATGCGAGTGCACGGTCAGATTGTGACGAAAACGGATTTGCAGGTATATGTTTGGTAAATAAATCATTTAACCGTTGCTTCATAATACCATACTCGGGGGAATGCGGGTCGCCAAGCAGAAATGTTCGGCTGCCATTTTTAATAAAGATTTTATAAAATTCTAAAACATATTTTACATTAAAATTATGTGTGGGTTTAAATTTTTTCATATTCATAAATCTATTTGAACGTTTAGTAAATCCGACGGTTGTCGATAAACCTGCTTTTTTAGAACCGCCGCCTTGATTTTGATTAATAATACATCCTTTACATAAATGTGCTGTCATCAGTTATATATATACCATTAGATAATAATTTGATTAGAAATATTCATCTCCGTCTAATCCTTCATGTTCATCGTCTCCATCTTCTCCTTCATATGTAATTCGTAATTCGGCATCTTCTATTTCTTTCCCGACACGGTCTTCTTCTTCTGCTTCGGCTAAATAAATGTCGCGGTTCATATCAGATACAAAGTCTTGTTTATCAATTTGTTGTTCAAACGCAATGACGCGTTCCATGGATTCACGCTCATCATCGTATGTATCTTTATCATACTGGGTAACGCCTTTCGATAGACCTTTCGACCATAACCCTAATTTGTGATTTTTTAATGTATTTTCAATATTTCGTTCCTCATCGCTTAAATCTTTTAATCGTTTCGTAAACTGATCCTTTTCTTTTTCTTTGGATACGTTAACTCTGTAAATAATGTCGGTATATGAATAATTCAACAATTGTTTAGTTTTTCCAAACATGGATATAATGTCTAATAAAAAGGATGATACAATTGAATTTCGTTGATGTTTTTCACCATTTACAATATCTATTTCACTTATATTACCCATCTCTTCTGTTGCGATTGTTACAAAGGATTCGGATACAATACCAACAGTATTATCTTCGTCAGCAACCTCTATAAATACGTTATAACATTGTAATATACAATATTCTAAAAGCATGTTTAATATATTGGTGTTAAATGAAGACGCGTTCGTTTCTTTTCCAATACGTTCAAATACAGGCAACATTTTGATAAAATCGCGCCATACAGCGGTTCTTCCAGATATTTGAGATAATATAGGTGTTAATGTTTCATTATTATTGTATCTTGACAGAGGGAGGTAATAGTGTGCTATAATATTACGTAAGTCATTACTATGTCGTTCAGATAACCCATTTTTCCAATGTTTTGGTAATTTAACATTTGTGTAACTAATACCATTAATTATCATGTTTGGAAATACCTGCGTCAATTCATATATATTATTAGCCATGTAATTCGTGCTTCTAAGAGATGAGCTATCAACATTTCCACCAATGTCTTTCCATTGAACGTCATTAATGATGTTATTTGTGATGGCGTCAAACTTTTTAACTGTTAATTTACTGTTTTTGCTTAAAAACGTCAGCAGATTAGTTTTCATACTTGTAATCTCGTCATCTAAATAATTGATTAAATTATTCATTGAAGGCGTTGGTTTAGCAACTTGTGGACTAAATTGTCCAATTAAGTCAGAAATATGTAAACGTAGTTCGTTGGGTAATATATGTGGTTCATCTGAAATATATTGTAATAATTTATCTAATCCGGATATTCTGAGTGGCGGGGCTGGTAATTGTATAATATTTGCCTTATTGATTATTTGCATTAATTGTTGCAGATTTTCGTAAGTATAATCGCGACCATTAGTTTCTAAGTCTTTAATTTGATCGGATAAGGTATCAAATATTGAAAACGTAGAAGGTTTTGAAATACATACCATATTAAGATTTGTAGGAACAGGTATATGTGTTCCGAAATTACAAAAATATATGAATGCTCTATAAATAGTATTTTTACTATACGATAAAGATAATTTAGGGTATATACGTTTAGTATTAATAGCCGAATATATACGTGGTGCAACTGATAGTGATATTATGGATTCATAAATTAACCGAATCTCTTTAACACGACTGTTGTATTTTCGCAATGATGCTTCACGATTCATAAAATATTCGTTTGTTGTTTCCATTTTATCATCAATACAACACGCGTTTTCTAAAAACGCATCATTTGACACATTTGTTAGAACAGGTTTCTCATTATGAACTATACTGTGTATTTTTTCAATCATTACCATAGGATAATGTGTAAGCATTCCCTTGACGAGTTGCAATTGATATTGTTGCGCCGGGTTTCCTGATCGAATATTACTCATTAACGTGTCTTTAAATTCTTGGGTAAATTCGTCAACGTGCTCAGTTTTTATAGGTATTAATGGTGGTAAAAAGGTATGCCATCGTGCAATATCCAATTCGTCCGGTATATCTTCTTCGTCATTTTCTAATAAAAATTGTCGTTTATCTTTTAATAATCTTTTCATTTCTCTATCAATCATGATATTCTTTATGATAAATTCTTTTATACGTTTAACTATACCTGGTTGTTTCATTTTTTGTAATACATTCCATGGCGAGACCTTACTTTTTATTTTATTAACAACACATGCTAAATAATCAATGCTCTTGTCGTCTCCATTTTCATCTAATGGGAAGCCTGTAAAAGAACGAATGCAACCAGGAAATTGTTTTTTTGCTTTAACGGACGGCATCGATGTCTGTATAGCTATGGTTAAATAGGATAATAATGCAATCATCATTGCTGTGTGATAAGCATCAATATACTCGGGTAATTTTTTCCCTAACTTAGCAGCGGAAGCAACTTTTTTATCATATAACTCTTTTGATTTAACAATACTATTCGACAGGTTATTAAGAGTATTTCGTATTACGAAATCGTGCATAAGTTCACCATTAAATCCCATAAACCCGGTAATAGCGTTTATAACATTGCTAATTTTTTCTGCGTTGGGGTCACTGAATTTTTTAATAAATTCTTCGCTTCTAACCTCATTCAATTCGGTTCTAATAGCTTCACGCGAAGATGATTTAAATCCGCTTTCATCGTAGCCTTCTTCGCTGCTAAATTCTATTGGTTTAATTATGTAACCACTGTGTTCATCTACCCACGCATTTCCGTCATCACTTATTTTTCCTTGCTGTTTGCAAATGGTATCCATGACCTTTACATAATCGTATTTATTGGTAACAAAAGTTGATGCTAGCGTATAAATAAATACTGGTAATAGTTTAACATTTGTTTCTTTGCAATAAAACCAATTTTTATCGTCGTTATCGCTTGCATCTCTTAAAAACGCATTATAGAATTTAATAATATCATTATTTCGTTTAATAATATCTTGTTGACCGAATATAGAATCACGTAATTTTGCGTAAGGTGAAACTATAACAATATCACGATCGTCTGAATTTGTCGAACCTAACTTAACATGCTCGTCATTATATTTATACCGTTTATCAACCTTTTTCTGTTTAATATAACGTATTTGTTGTTTTAAGTAGGCAAATCTATTTTCAATCATCCGAGTCATATCGCTAACGGATACCTCGTATTTTATATTAAACTCGTTCATTAATGTCTTATATGACCGTTTTTCCATATTCAATACACTTTCGTCAATGGGTTCGCATACCTTTTTATCTTTAATGCATGTAGGTTGAATATTGCAAAATAATGCATCATTCATTTTAACTGATGGTAGGCTTTCATCTCTTATCCATTCATTATTTGTCCTCTTATAATAATATACCTTTTCGCCATTGTCTATGTCAAGTGACGCATACTGTCCTTCTTCTATTTTACGTTTACCAATTATCATAGCGTGTGCATCTTTTTGGGCATCCTCGTCACTCAGTCCAATATTTTCGATTAATTTATTCTTCAAAAAAGCCTCAAACTCGTCAGGCGACATCTTTGCCCTGTCTATATCATATTTTCCGATAATATCGTAATGTGTCTGGTCTAAATCATTATCTATAAAGATATCTTTTCCATTATCGTCTAAAAGTGTTTCGAGTTTTAAATACCGTTTTGTAAGCGTGTATGAGGGGCATTTCGATGCCTTTTTTTCAGAAGAATTTATAGCTAGAACATTATTATTAAAAAAGGTATTTATGTCGATAGGTGTAATTAGTTCCAAATTTTCTAATGCTATTGTTGTCATTAATAGTTGTCCGCTATCCTGTTGTAATACATTATGATAATGTTCGGAAGAAGTGTTACCTAATTTTGTCAATCCATACATTTCTTCTAATACCTGAATGTCTTCTCTCTTTAAAATCTCAAAGAGAGAGTGTGTGGTAGACGGAGCTATTTTGTCTCCTGTCTGTAATGCAAAAAATGCATCTTTTTTAGATATATACGTTTTCATGTGTTCATCTATTTTTGAATGAAGAAATGATACGATATCATTGTATTCGGTAGATGTAATATTATCGTTGTAAACTAAAAATGATTCTAACTCATTAACAATATCACCAACTGTTAATTTGTCAACTATATATTTTTTCATGGTATTAAACAATGTAGAAGTGTTAGGTATTATATAGTCTAAATATTTTTCGTATTTATTGTCTTCACCTTGCAACGAATCGTCTAATATATATTCAGTAGATGAGTTTATAAAGTTAATGGTTGGTTGCGAGTCAAATGACTCAATTATATCAGTAGTTACGTTATTAAATTGAGAGTAGTGATAAAAGCCATTGTTATTTATAGAAGCCTTTGTCATAATTGTTGAGCCAGGGAGTGAAGCTCTTGTTTGTCTAATAGCTGTATCAGACAATAACATTAACGATTTAATATACGCTTTATTGCTTGGTGTTGCTTGAACTGATTTATTGTATGGTTTCGAGCCTTGTTCAACAATTGTTTCTAATTTTGAAAACCCTAAATTATAGCGGTCCATTTGGTATTGCTTTCTAACCAAGGATTCATTTGCCACAACGGTGGAATAAAATTCATCTAAATTATCGACCAAAACATTTATATTGGATTTAACATTTTGAATTGTAATAAAGTCAGAATCTGGTTCGTCAGGGTGTTCAATAGATAAACCATTTTCTTGTATGACGTTCAATAAATAATCGTATTTATTTTCATTATCTGGTATACTGTTATTTGAATATGTGTCTAAATCGTCATTATATTGAGCGTATTCGCTATCAATTAAAACAATATCATCTGCTTCATCTGCTTCTGCTTCATCGACATTGTACACCTTTTTTTTATTTTTAACAACCGGTATAATCCAATTTAAACTGGTATTTAACTGTTTTAACGACTCTATTAATGGTTTGAAATTCTTCCCTTTTTTAAGAGGAGTTGTTGGGTTATTGTAGTCATCTGTATGAGAGAAAATAGTCCGTAGTTCCTTGAACCGTTCAATCATTAAATGAATATTATTAAGAACGTGCGATGTCCTCTTTGAATTAGGTATAGTAGATAATAATTCGTCTAATAAATCGTTTGTCTGAGTCTGAATCCCATATCTTTCGTGTAAATCGTCCACTAATATATCCTGTGTAATTTCACCTAAATCATCGCCGAACGATATTTCATCCGCTAATACAATAATATTACTTAATTCAGCTTTAATGTCTGGTATAGGTGCTGCTGGTATAGGTGCTGCTGGTTGGGTGGAATCTAGTATAGGTGCTGCTATTATCTCCATAATAGGGGCATCCCTAATCTCTATTGATTTAATCGGTATATTCTTTGGTATCCCCTTATACCCAAAGTCAATATATATAACGTGACGATCAGGATATGTACTAATCTCTATCTGGTCTTCATCTAAATTGGTAATTTCTCCTGATAAAATAGATGGCATGTCACCACCAATTGTAACCGTGACCCATATTTTAGGTAAAAGTCCTTGTTGGCGCGCATAACCTCGCTTAGTATCACGACTTAAAAGAGCTATACTTTCCACACTTTCATCTACTATTTCACCTTCTTCGTCCAATATTAATGTAAATTCCTTCAACGATGATACATTTTTGATTTCAATCTGCTTAGTATCTATATATGTAATCAAAAATGTATTGCCGTCTAACTTATCATTTATTGGCGCCGTTATTTTTATAATATCTCTTAATTCTAATTGTAAAGTTTCTTCAACGGAGCTCATTCTTTCCTATATGTATTATAGAAAATATATTAAAGATAATGACATAATAAATATTACATTATAAATATGTGTTCTTACTTCGGCAATAATGCAAACATTGTTAAACATCTTCTTATAGATAATAGCCTAAACGGGGTTTTATATTTAAAAAATTATTATAATAATTTTGTAAATATAAGATATAAAGCTGGTGATAAAAAATATCATATAAAAAATGTGGGGTATTTGCGTTCATTGGTTATAAATTCGGATTCGAATGAAATCGTATGTGTTAGTCCACCAAAAGCCGTTTCTAATTCAGAGTTTTACGATTCGCATAGATGGTGGTGCGATGATTACGATTGTTTATGTTCTCTTGTTTCTTATTCAAGTATGGACGAATTAAGAGAACATATGTGTAAATCTCATACTGAAAAATTAAAAGACCCTCTTTTTACCGAAGAATTAAAAGGCATTCTTTTTACCGAAGAAGCAGTTGAAGGGATTATGATGAATATCTTTTGGGATAAAGATGTAAATGGGTGGCAGCATGCCAGTTTAGGTAAATACGATCATTTACATTATCTACAATATGTGCAAAATAGTTTTAATATTACGTTTAGGATGATGTTTGATGAAGCATTAAAAGGTCTAAATCTGGATTTAAAAGTGTTACCTAAACAGTTCTGTTATAGTTTTATAGTTCAACATCCATTAACCTTAAATATGTTCAATGTTCCTACTGATAAACCAACTATTGTTTTAGTTGAGACACATTTAATAGATGCTAATGGTTTTCATATTATGAATCCTTACGAACCATCTTTATTAAGGGAATGTATTGATAGATATAATATTCCTATTCCAAAGAAAGATGTTGAATCAGGAAATAGATTTTTAAAAAATTATTGTTCGGGAATGAGAACGAAATTTGTTTAATATTTATGGAAAATTGATTTACGTTAATATTTATTTTGAACATAAAGAACGAACTATGACCACAATGAATTCACAATCTCAAAAACACGGATTTGTATTTGAAAATAGTATTAGAGAAAAGGTGTTTGATTTACCAGGAGAAAAAAATAATACAATGATCCATGATATTCCCAAAGATAAAAACAAGTATGATAAAAATGAAAATTGTTCTATAAAAACAACTGGTTCATTCACACTATATTGTGCTGATATATTAAGATTTTATATGTATGATTTTTCAGAAAAAAATACAATGATTGTTATAAATTACGAACAAACTGATACAGAAAAGGTTATAAAACATATATATGAAATTGATTATAATGAAGAATGTCATAAACTTTTATTTGGTGATTTATCAAAAGAGGCAATAGAAGACTATGTAAGAAATGTTAAATCTATTCCAACAAAAACCAAAGGTAAAGAAGCAAAAAAGATATTTAATTATCTGGTTGAAAAAAAAAAACTTAAAAAGGATTATCCGCATGTTATTCAAATAAATCCAAAAGTTGATGGTAGTCAGAGTAGGGTTCAGTGTTCTATCCTTAATTTTGATGTAACTCTTAAAGATTTTATTAAATATAAATCTTGTTCCGATGCACCAAATATTCTAAGAGGAAAAGAGGTTGTTGCTAAAATTGAAAGCTGTAAAAGACGAAGAAATAAGAAACTCAAATAAGAAACGTGTTGAATTCTTTGATTAATTCTTGTTTAGATATAGATTTTGGACCACAAGTATAATTTTTACAATTATAATTAATTTTTGTTAATATGTTAAATAATATATCAGTTAATTCTATATCAAATTTAATAAAGTAGTGTGATTGAATAGATTTTTTTTCAGTTTCTGTATCAATATCTCCTGCGTTCACACCTACGCGTCTAAATGATATATCGTGATTATCAGTTTTTTTTACAAATGTATAATTTTTAGGTATAAGTTTTTTAGGGAGTATTCGGTCAACATCTTTTTTAATCCATATTTGAAATACACATGGAACATCATATTCTTTTTTATCAACTATAAATGAATTTTTAGGTAAATCATATTCGTATATAAGATGAAAATTTGGCGGATAATGTTTTTTTAAACTATCTTTTTTAAAACTTTTAGGCAATATAAATGAAACACTATCACAATATTCACACGATTTTTTTATAAATTTAATAGCAAGAGAAGATTGACGACCAAAAGGCGGATTACCTATAACATGAACCTTACTGTTTAGTTTTTTAATTATTGTGTTATAATCATATTTTAAATAATCTTGCTTTATTACTTGGTTATTTTCTGGTTCTAAATCATAAAAATTATAATGATTAAATAACGATTTTATGCCATCAATAAACGCTCCATTACCGGCACTTGGTTCAATACATAAATCATTTTCTTGGATATTGATATTTTGTTTTATCGTCTGTATACAGTGGGTTACTATAATCGTAGATGTATAAAATTTATCAATAGTTTTTCTTTTTAATCCGGTTGTTTGCATAACTTCTGTATTAACATTTACAACTTTATTATAAACAATCAATTTTTTATTATTTAATTCTTTTATTATTTAATTTTTTTATTTCTTTTACACCTTTGAACATTTAAAAAACCTATTAAATATTGTAAAATAATATAAATATATTTTATAATATTTGTTATAGAATGAATAGAGTAGAACAAATGAAAATAATTCAAAACGATGCATTAGAATTATTTACCAAAAAAAATATTGATTACGGCGATGCCTTTGCCAAATATGGAGTTATCGGTGTTTTAATGAGAATAGAAGATAAATTACAACGATCTATGTCTATAACAAAAAATGGAGTAAATTTAATAAATGATGAGGGGATTAGGGATACGCTTATAGATTTACACAACTATTCCGCAATGGCGTTAATGTTATTAGACGAATAAACGGTGGTTGAAATCTTAAAAGGTGTAAATTTTTCTGCATTGTTCGCGACTTTATCTTGCTCCCTAAATATTAGAAAGTCGGCGATTTAAATGTTTCAAGGTTCAAGCATGTAATATATGATGGTGTTATCGAGCATACATAAGCCCACAATTACCACTTTCAATGTTTAACATATTATAACGCTCTTCGTATATGTATAAATCATATGTATAATCGAACAGAGTCCAAATGGGTTTTATGATACCTACTGGTAATTGTGTTTCAGGATGACATATTACATTATATTGAATATCTTCGGCTTTTTCAGGAGTCCACGTCGTAAACTCAAACTCTATATTACGAAATTTGCTTAGATTTATTGCGCCACTGGGTTGCAATTGGAAACAATCGGTTTGTAGACAAAAATTATATACATATAGTCCATCGGGAGCATTACCACTTGTTCTAATATATTTTTCTATATTATTGTATACACCGCTTTCCAACACATTTTCGCGATATTTACCATCTAATAAAATGGCCATATTATTCATAATATTTTTATGATAATACGATTCGTATTGTCCTGTATCAAACCCTTCAAAATATATACGTTTGCGTGGTTCTGAACTAAAACAATCTGTCTCCTCCATGTCATAAATTGTACGACGAGCCAGATTCATTGGTGGTTTTTTATAAGGCCAATTTGTATAATTACTCCATTCATTTCTTAAATGTGCATCATTTCTACGAAAAAAAAACATCCATGTAGCAACCATACCTAACGAATCTATACTGACTTTACTTGCTTGTGAAATATTAAAATGTTTATATTCATATATTTCTTTAATTAAATAGGAATGTGATTTTGTAGCAAAACTAACTCTCTCTTCTTTGCCTAAAAATCCATATGTACATATTAAATGGATATCAGCATTCCATTCCGTTCGTTTATCAGTGTATTCTAGCTCTGTATTTTTATTATCTACGGTAATAATATTATCAGGCGGTGTTTGAATAAAGGTGTAGAATTGCTGTTCTTTTTGGTTAAAATTAGGCTGTTTATGTGCATGAGATGCATTAATTCCTGTTTCAGCAACATCTCTAATTGTAAATAATTCTTTAATAGGACGCAATGTAATTTTAATTTCAATTTCGTTATATTGCATTGCAATTAATGGAAACGCCATTTTACTCGATAATGTATACCAAAAATTGATAGGAATATATAGTTTTTCTCCCCGTATTGAGGGCTCTGAACCACCAGGTGTAGAACTATATACTGCATTTGGATACAGACCGTTATTATTTCCATATTCAGCAGGATTATTAAAACGTGGTATATTTCCTGTCATTTTATCATGCAAATCCTTTTTAGTATTATTAAAGTCGCGTTGTGCTAATGAAGTAAGATACTGTCCGGTAAGTTTTTGTAAAATAGCACCACCACACATAATTACTACTTCATCGATCATTTGTGTTCCTAAATCACAAATCCATTTAAATTCGTATGGTATATAATTTAAACCTTTGTTGTAAAATAATGGACTCCATATATGAGGCAACGTCACTACCAAATATGTATCTATTAGTAAATCAGCATGACGTTTAATTTTAAATGAATAATGACTTTTTTCATTTAAGTTAAAACTTTTTGAACCTTCATAATCTATACGGAATCGTTGAAGACCAAAATTTGTATATTTAGCATATACACATTTAAAAAAGGTTTTCTTAGGATTTCCTGTTAAAAAAACATTTTGGTTTCCAACAGAAATTAAATTTAATAAACCTCCGGCCATTATTTGGAATACTTATACTATATATTTATATTTATATAGTATAAGTATCTAATAAATTATGAGTGATTTTAATGAAAAATATATGACGATCATTATGGGTTCAATTGTATTGATAAATGTTATTGGGTTAGTTATATATATATATCATAATTCAAAATATGTTTATAAAAAGTGTGAAAATCTAGATTATATTTATAGTGATATAGGAAAAGTATCAAATTTTAATGTTTCTGCACCCGAAAATAAAGATTTTGTATTGAGGGACTTTTATATAAAAACGGCATATAATTGTTGTGCGATAGGAAATTTTAAAAATACATATGTTAGTACATGTGCTTTAAAACAAGTTATTAGACAAGGAGCAAGATGTTTAGATTTCGAAATATATTCTGTAAATAATGAACCTGTTATAGCTGTATCATCACTAACAGAATATAATTATAAACAATCGTTTAATTCAATACCTTTAATAGAAGCTATGAAAATAATTGCGATGTATGCCTTTTCGGGAGGAACTTGTCCTAACCCAAGCGATCCACTTATTATTCATTTCCGTATTAAAACAGTTCATGCTACAACAATTACTAAAATTTCCACCATTTTATTATCAACTATTAATAATCGTATGCTTGGAAAAGATTACAGTTTTGAATACAATGGTAAAAATTTAGGAAATGTTCCTATGGAACAACTAATGAACAAAATTATTATTTCAGTTGACAAAAGTAATAATATTTTCGAAAAAACGTTATTAGATGAATATGTTAATATATGTAGTAACTCTATGTTTATGAGAGCATCACGTAATTATGATATTAAGTATACGCCGGATATGAATGAACTCATTAACTATAATAAAAAACAAATGACTATTAGTATGCCTGATCTAAGTTATTATGATACAAACTCACCAGCATCACTTCATATGAAATATGGTGTTCAGTGTGTAGGGATGTGTTATCAAAATTATGATGAAAATATGGAATTCTATGAAACATTTTTCGCAGAACAGGGGTCAGCTTTTGCATTAAAACCTATAAATTTACGATATATCCCGACGACAATTAATCGTCCACCACCCCAAGACCCCGCGCTGTCATACGCTTCCCGTAATGTTAAATCCGATTTTTATAATTTTACAATTTAAACTATATTATTTTTTTTTAAGCACACTTTCAAGACTATTTAGTTCATCAAGCCATAATGTTTCTGGTTTCATATTGGTATATTTTGTTAATTCTATTTCTTTCAGTTTTTTCTGGTTAAGAATCTTGGATACATTTTCAACCGATACACTGTCCATAGGCATTTTGATTAAATATTTGAAGTCGTCATCATTATCCATATCATATTTTTTAGACACAAGAATATCAGTAATTTCCTGTTTTTTCTTGTGTCTAAGGTCAATAGTCCCTTCTAAGTTTTCGGTAATATACCGTGCTTTGTTGCTTAGTATAAACAATTCGCTGTTTAAAATAGCCATTATATGAATAATTCTGTCACCATATAATTTTAATCTTGTAGCGTAATAATCTTTAATAATATCCTCAACTGATTTATATTTTTTAAGTATATCATTTGCGTCATATAAGTGCATATTTGATGTGGAATAGGGTGTTGTTAATCCTAACATTTTTTCAAGTCCGTTTGTGTTTTTATCAATAACAACCGATTCTAATTTATCGATAATTCCAGAATTGAATTTAATTGTAAAACATACATTTTTATCTGTGCTCATATCGTTAATATCTTTAATATATTTATTTGATGAATCCATCTCTTTTTCTAAATATTCTTTATAATCAGTAGTCCATGTACCAATAGGTAATTCTGAAACGATAATGGTGTTTTTATCGGTTTTAGTATAAACACCTTTGATTATATATTTATTAGGACTTGTTTTAATAATTTTTCCAATAAACCCATTGTAGTATGGATTAATTGGAATAGAAGGAGATGTATCCCCGACCAATAAATATTTAACGAATTGAATCAAGTCAAGAGGATTGTAACACATAACATTGGTACTAAAACCAGTACCAATACCTCTACACCCATTGACTAATATCATAGGAATAATAGGAGCATAAAACTTTGGCTCTATTGATGTTCCATCATCCTCCAAATAGGTAAGAATGTCTTTATCATTTTCATTAAATATTAATTTAGTAACGGGGTTCTCTTGTGTAAAAATGTATCTTTCACTAGCACTATCTTTACCGCCTTGATGTCTAGTTCCAAATTGTCCTTTTGGAAGAAGTAAAGGTATATTATTTGAACCTACAAAATCTTGCGCCATACCTATAATTGTTCCATTTAAACTTGCTTCACCATGGTGGTAACAAGTATGTTCTGAAATATAGCCACTCAATTGCGCTACTTTAATTTCCTTACTTAAATTCTTTTTAAATACGCCAAAATACACTTTACGTTGACTTATTTTAAAGCCATCCATTACATTACCAATAGAACGTGCACAGTCATATCTCGAAAAATGTATCATTTCTTCATTTAGGAATTGTTTACAAGATACATTTTGTATATCTGTATTCAAGCATTTTGTAGGATCGTAATTTATTAACCATTGTTTACGTTCAGGAACACGTTTTTTATTAAATACCATATCGATAGCATTTCCATCTTGTTCATCGTATGAAAACATGACAAATTTCTTATCTTTGAAGTATTCTTTAAATTCTTTACCTGTGCTGGTTCCTAACCCTTTATAATATTTAATTACCCAACCCTTTGTATCAGTTTCTTTCCACTCTTGATATTGACCTTCATTATAGAATAACTTTTCATGTTTACCTTTCCAAGCTTTAATGATAGGCGTGTTCATGAAACCTAATAAATTGAGTTTTAGTAATGAGACCCATTGTGAATCAAACATATTAACTATAAGCCCTTTAATATGTGAACCATCCAAATCCTGATCAGTCATAAAGATAATTTTATTATACCTCAGGTTTTTTTTAACATCTTCAATCGTTTTATATTCTTTTTTAGTTTCTAATCCCATAATTTGTTTAATCTCGGTAATTTCTTTATTTTCGGAAATCCGTTTTGTAGTCTCCCCACGCACATTAAATAATTTCCCTTTCATTGGGTATACCCCGAATATATTTCTGTCTTCCTTTGATAATCCCGAAATGACACCAGCCTTTGCCGAGTCTCCTTCACATAAAATTAGTGTACACAACTCCGATTTTGCTGTTCCTGCAAAATTAGCATCGACTAATTTTGGAATACCTCTAATAGATTTGCTTTTTGAACCATCTGTTTTTTTTGCATGAACCTTATTTTCTTTAAATGTAGTTAAATCAACCGCTTTATCCATAATGCCTAGTTTAGCAATTTTATCAATAAACGTATCTGAAACAACGCATGAAGACCCGAACTTGGTAGATGGCGAACTCATAAAATCCTTCGTTTGGGATTCAAATGAAGGATTTTCAATATCGCATCTCAAAAATAACATCATTTGGTCTCTGAGTGT
>Ga0209223_10002205_pt1 | contig 19865 bp, 17 predicted proteins | sample COG_06_FD_184750 | JGI IMG/M metagenome (GOLD analysis project Ga0209223, IMG submission 184750) | Pelagic Microbial community sample from North Sea - COGITO 998_met_06 (SPAdes) (version 2) | ecosystem: Environmental > Aquatic > Marine > Neritic zone/Coastal water | place: Helgoland, sampling...
ATATGGGGGCTTTTTTTTGCCCGTCGATAATCACCGCGACCGGATCAACCGACAGCCCATCGAACCACCACCACCCCGACAAAATCCACCACCATCACACCACCACCGGACGACCGCCAACCGGCGCACCATCAGACCGATTCTAAGGCGTTCTAAGCTATCCCGCGCATCAACCTGCTACCATAGCACCGCCATGGCCAGCGACCGGCTAACGCGATCCTGTGGCCTCGTAGGTACTCTGCTAGGGGCAAGGCCGTGGGTATTTCGCGCCTCGACTTTCTTGCACAAATAGAATATTCGTGATTAAATCCGTCTGAAACATAAACGCACTTTGGAAGCTCAGAAATGCCATCTGATTATCAGGAGAAGTTAAAGCTATTCTTAGCGCAATCAGTGACTTGTCCTGAATGCAGTAAGACTATGCCTATGTCTGAATGGCCTAAGTTTAAATCAAATGGAAGGCCAAGAAGAACTTGCTGCAAAACAACTGGATGGAATAACACTAAGAAATACCTTGATAGGCAGAAAGAAGTTAACGGGGAAATTCATTTTCTATGCAGGGTTTGTGATAAGCACAAGAGCCAATCGGACTTTTACCGCAGTAAAGGGTTAGTTCAATCGGGTTGCAAACAGTGTCACTCAGAGAAGTATGCTGAATACAGATCGCTCAGTCGCATAAAGGCTGTGGCGCAAACTAAGATAAAGAAGATAAAGAAAGAAAGCGAGATTATTGAATGTAAGGATTGTGGTCGCAAGATCAAGCGAAGGGACTTCCCTGTGGAAAAGTCTGGCAGGATTGCTTCCAGGTGCTGCGCTGAAAGAACTTTGGCGAATATTAATAACTCATTGAGGAAGAGAGGAGTTAAGTTCTGTAATCATTGCGGTGTAGTTAAGCCTCTGGATCACTTCCAGAAGTCTACTAGAGGTTATGTTAGTCACTGTAAAATGTGCAGGAAGGCTATTGCAGTGAGGAATCAATATAATGAGAAAAGAGCAAATAGGGTCTACGGCACTGATGACGGAAGCATTAACTCCGAATCTCTAAAAGATTTATTCATACCTAGCAAGAATTGTTGTGTCTGTGATGACAAGATGGAATTTAACGATAAGACCTTAGATCACATTGTTCCATTGTCTAAGGGTGGAAGGCATATACTGAGTAACGTAATGGTTATGTGCCACAGGTGCAATTCAGCCAAGAACAACAAGTTACCAAAAGATTGGTTTTTGTCATTATCGGATACAAGCAAATTTTCGGTAGTTAAATATTTTGAGTCTAGGAACGATCTTGATCTAGGGATAATTAAATGAGTGGTGTTTCATTAGGCTCGCCATATGACGAGGCAAGGACAAGAAAGGTAAATGCAGAGGCGGAGATCGCAGAGCTAGAGCTGGCGCGGGTTCACGGGACGCTAGTGATTGCTGTCGATGTAGTCCAAGCATGGGAAGAGGTCTTGGGAGCGTTGAAAGGAAAGCTGCTATCTATCCCAACAAAAGCTGCTCCAGTTGTTTCGGCTGAACCTGACGCTGCTCAGTGTCAGCACATACTAGAAGATTTAATGAACGAAGCGTTAGAGGAATTGAGTAACTATGAGCCAAGCATTGATCCATCATCAACCAGCGGACTTAGTGACCCATCTGAAGACGGCGATACAGAGTCTAAAGCCGCCACCAAGACTAACAGTAAGCGAGTGGGCCGACCAAAAAAGGCGGCTAGACTCACAGACAAGTAGTGAGCCTGGTCGATGGTATACTTCCCGTGCAGAGTATCAGCGAGGGATTATGGATGCTTGTGGTGATCCTGCTAATCGTGAAGTGGTTGTTATGGCTGGCGCTCAGTTAGGCAAGTCCGAGGCTATCCTAAACATCATTGGCTATCACATTGATAACGACCCTAGCCCGATCTTGGTTCTCCAGCCGTCACTTGACATGGCTCAGAGCTTCTCAAAGGATCGAGTTGCTAATGGCCTGCTTAAATCGACCCCTTGTTTACGAAATAAAGTAAAAGACCCTCGCGCTAGGGACAGTGGCAACACAACTCTGCACAAACTATTCCCTGGTGGAAGCCTGACGCTTGTCGGCGCTAACAGTCCGTCTGGACTTGCATCCCGTCCTATACGTTTAGTTCTTTGCGATGAGGTTGACCGTTACCCGTCTAGTGCTGGATCTGAAGGTGATCCTGTTCAACTTGCGCGTAAGCGAGCTGCTACGTTCTGGAACCGTAAGATCATTATGGTTTCTACTCCGACCAATAAGGATGCCAGTCGTATCGAGGAGGCGTTCGAGGGTTCTGATCAGCGTCACTTTCATGTCCCGTGCAAACACTGTCACCACGAGCAGACGCTAAAGTGGGCCAATGTACAATGGATCGATAAAGACCCTGAGACTGCTTCGTATGAGTGTTCAGGTTGCGCTGTCCTCTGGACTGATTCTGACAGGCGCTGGTCTATCCGTAACGGAACGTGGAAGGCTAAGAAGGAGTTTGCTGGGATTGCCGGTTTCTGTATTTCTGGTCTGTACTCACCCTGGACTCCATTGTCTGACGGCGTTCGTGACTTTCTCGCTATGCGTAAGAACCCTGAGCAGTTGAGGGTGTGGACTAACACTTACCTGGGCGAGAGTTGGGAAGATCAGGGCGAGACCATTGATGACTATTCTTTGGCCGAGCGCAGAGAAGCCTACGGTGAGAACATACCGAATGAAGTAGTGTTCTTGACCTGCGGCGTTGACGTACAGGATGATCGCTTGGAGCTGTCGATTATTGGTTGGGGCCGTGATGACGAATCATGGGTAATTGACCACCAGATACTTTATGGGGACCCCTCGACTCCGCAGCTTTGGACGGCACTTGATAGCCGATTATTCACTACTTACCTGACTAATGATGGCCGTCAGTTGCCAATTAGGGCAAGCTGCATAGACTCTGGCGGGCATTTTACAAATGCTGTATACTCCTACGCGAAGAAGAACTATGCTAGACGGGTTTTTGCGATTAAGGGAGTTGGTGGTGAAGGTAAAGCCATTGTTGGCCGCCCATCAAAGAACAATATCGGCAAATGTTTGCTTTTCCCCGTTGGTGTAAATACAGCTAAAGATTTGTTGTTCGCCAGGATGCGAATAAGTGATGAAGGCGCTGGTTATATACATTTCCATGATGATTTGCATGATGAGTATTTCAGGCAGTTAACTGCTGAGAAGATTATCACCAAATACACCAGGGGATTTAAGAAGCGCATATTTCAGAAGATTAGGCCAAGGAATGAGGCGTTGGATTGCTTTGTGTACGCAATTGCTGCGTACGCCATATTGAATATTGACGTTAATAGTATAGCGAATAAACGCGATAGTGATATGAGAATTACTGAAGACGTTAAGCCGACAAAACAGCAGACTCCATTTGTGCCTAAAGTGGCAAAAGGGTTTGTTAACTCATGGCGCTAAAGGAAAGATAAATGGCTAATGCTTTTGACGCGACTAATGCCCCTGAAGGTGAGCCAGAATCGGTTGTTGTTGGCGACTTTCTTCAGTGGAAGCGTTCTGACCTAGTTTCTGACTACCCTACCGATTTATACACTGCGACTTACGTTGCTAAAGTTACTGGCGGCAGCGATGAAATAACTATCGCAATGACTGGCCAGACTACTCACTACTTAGCAACCGTACCCAGTACTACCAGCTCTGCCTTTGTCAAAGGTGATTACCACTACCAGCTTGAGATCAAGCGTAACTCAGATGATGAGCGAGTGGTTGTTGACCGAGGTTACATCTCAGTCATCCCTGACTTAGATAACGCTGCGGCTGACCCAAGAAGTCACGCTGAGATCATGTTGTCTAAGATAGAAACAGTCTTATCTGGTAAAGCAGATGCTGACGTTTCTAGCTACTCGATTGCAGGTCGATCCTTAACTAAGATGACATTCCAAGAATTGATTGATGCTCGCAACTTCTACAAGTCTGAAGTTGTGAAGGAGAATCAAAAGCTGGACATTGCCCAAGGTCGTAAGGGCGCAGCAACTATACAAGTGAGGTTTTAAGTGGGATTATTTGACCGATTTAAGGCCAAGCCTGAGCCAAAGAACAAGATCTTCAAGCGTTCGTATCAAGGAGCCAACACAGGTTACTTGTTTGCCGACTTTAAAGCCTCTGAGCGAAGTGCGGACAGTGAATTACGCCCAGCAATAAGAATTCTTCGATCTAGGGCGCGAGACCTTGCTCGGAATAACGAATACGTCAAAAGATACCTAACATTGCTAAAAACTAACGTGATTGGCGACAAAGGGTTCGGAGTTCAGATAAAAGCACTTGATAGTGTTGGTAAATTGGACCGTGACGGCAACCAGCGTGTTGAAACAGCGTTTAAACAGTGGGGAAAGCTGGGCAGATGCACTGTTGACGGCAAACTTTCATGGCTTGATGCTCAAAAACTGGCTATAGAATGCCTTGGTCGTGATGGTGAAGTGTTCATTGTTAAGCATCGTGGAGCAGATTTTCACGATTCGTTCGCACTAGAATTCATCGAGCCTGATCAGGTTGACGAGCAAAAGAACGAAAGATTGGCCAATGGCAACGAAGTACGCATGGGTATTGAGCTAAACAAGTTCAAAAAGCCTGTTGCTTACCACGTTTTGAGCTATCACCCTGGTGATTACGACTACACGACCTCTGGTAAGTCACCAAAGCACATCAGAATCCCTGCTGACCGCATGATTCACCTGTACGACCCGATGAGAGCTGGTCAGACGCGAGGAGAGCCGTGGATTTCACCGGCTTTAGCGTCAATTAAGCAGTTGGGCGCTCTGAGAGAGGCTGCCATCGTAAATGCGCGCATTGGTGCGTCTAAGATGGGCTTTTTCACGTCTCCGACTGGCGACGGCTTCGTGGCTGACGATTTAGATGGCAATATGCCGATAATGGAAGCGTCTCCAGGCACTTTCCACCAGCTTCCTAATGGAGTTGACTTCAAGAGCTTTGATCCGCAGTACCCAAATAACGAGTTTGATGTATTTCATAAAGCCGTTTTGAAGGGTATTGCATCGTCTCTGGGTGTTAGTTACACCAGCCTGTCTAACGATTTAGAGGCTACCAGCTACAGCTCTATCCGTCAGGGTGCGCTTGAAGAGCGAGATCAGTACCGTAACCTGCAAGCATTTATGATTCAGCACTTTGTTCGCATCGTGTTTGATGAGTGGCTTGGCGCTGCGATGGAAATTAACAGCTTTGGCATACCTTTGCGTCAATATGAGCGATTTTCTGATGCTGCTGAGTTCAGAGGCAAGGCTTGGAGCTGGGTTGACCCGCAGAAAGAGATGAATGCTGCTGTAATGGGGCTGAAGAACGGCGTGTTAAGCCTTCAGGACGTTGCATCGCAGTACGGCAAGGATGTTGAAGAGTTAGTCTCGCAGATTGCTAGGGATCGTGATATCGCCGAGCAGTTTGGTGTCAGATATGCGCTGGAACCCTTCGGAGTCACGCTAAACTCTGTAAATCCTGATATAATCGAGGATGATGATGCCGAAGTACAAGGGTAAAGAGATAAATACCCGTCCTAGTGACGGAATGGTCTCAGAAGCCAACCGAGGACTTGATTGGCGAAAAGAATACGGACGCGGAGGCACTGAAGTTGGTGTGGCTCGCGCAAGAGACATTAAGAATCGCAAGGAGCTTTCTTTCGATACCGTTAAGAGAATGTATTCATTCTTCTCTCGGCATGAGGTTGATAAGAAGGCCGAGGGATTTAGCCCAGGAGAGGAAGGTTATCCATCAGCAGGCAGAATTGCATGGGCTTTGTGGGGTGGAGATGCAGGATTCTCATGGTCGCGTAGAATCGCAAACCAAATTAACGATGATCGAAGTGAAGAGGTTATTACTATGGACAACGAAGAACTAGAAGGTGTAGTTGTCGAGGAAGAAGTTGTTGAGCGTTCTGCTGAAGAGGTAGAAGCCCTGGTTGAAGAGGTAGCTGAAGAAGCTGCTGAAGAAGCCATTGAAGACGATACTACGACCGAGCGTAAAGGCGTTGAAGTTAAGCACAGATCGATGGCACTTGATATGTCTCCTATTGATGAGGAGAAGAGAACTGTTCAAATAGCTATTTCAAGTGAAGAGCCTGTTGAGCGTTCATTCGGTAAAGAGATATTGGACCATACTGCCGAGGCGATTGATTTGTCGTTCTTAGCGTCTGGTCGCGCACCGCTGCTGTTGGATCACGATCCAGAGAAGCAGGTTGGTGTTATAGAATCAGTAGAACTTGATGGGCAATCGCGTAGACTGCGCGCAAAGGTTCGCTTTGGAAAAGGCGAGCTAGCCCGTGAGGCATTCTCTGATGTTGTTGATGGTATTAAAGCCAACATTTCGGTTGGTTATGCTATCAGCAAGATGGAAAAGGATTCACGCAATAAAGACACATATCGTGCCAAGTCGTGGAAGCCTGTAGAAGCAAGTTTGGTGTCTATTCCTGCCGATATGACAGTTGGCGTTGGGCGGTCGAGCGAACCTTCACATAAACCCGTAATTAAAACTTCATTTAAAGAGAGAAATACTATGTCAGAAGTTGATATCGAAGCGGTAAAAGCTGAAGCACAGCAATCCGCACAACGTAACGCAGCTCAGATCGTTGAGCTTGGATCTCGTCACAATCAAGGTGAAATGGCTCGCAAAGCAATTAGCGAAGGCCGTAGCATCGAAGAGTTTCGTGGTGAGTTGTTAGAAACTATTGGTTCACAGCGTGGCTTGGAAGATCAGTCCGTTGGTATGAGCAAAAAAGAAGTTCGTAAGTTCAGCTTGGCTCGTGCTGTTAACGCACTTGCAAACCCAACTGATCGCCGCGCTCAAGAAGCTGCTGCTTTTGAGTTTGAGTGTTCACGAGCTGCTGCCGACCAGTACGGCACTACTGCACAAGGTCTGATGCTTCCTGCTGAAGTACTTCGCACTTGGAAGCGTGACATGAACAGCGGTGATGATGCTGCTCTGTTCTCTGATGACTTCCGTGGCGGTGACTTCATCGATGCACTTCGCAACTCTTCTTCTGTCATGCAAGCTGGCGCTCGTATGCTGGGCGGTTTGAGCGGCGACGTTAAGATCCCTCGTAAGAGTGCTGCATCTACTGCTGCTTGGATTGCAACTGAAGGTGGCGATTCTACTGAAAGCGAAATGACTGTTGGTCAGGTGTCTTTGGCCCCTAAGACTCTCGGTGCTTTCACTGACGTAACTCGTCAACTGTTGATCCAATCTAGCCTGGACGTTGAAGCCCTGATTCGTGATGACCTGAGCCGCGCTCTTGCAATCGCAATCGATAAGGCTGGTCTGGAAGGAACTGGCGCAAACGGTCAGCCTACTGGTATCCTAAACACTAATGGCGTTAACTCAGTAACTAACTTTGCTGCTGCTAACCCAACCTTTGCTGAGGTGGTAACTCTTGAGACTGCTGTAGCTGAAGACAATGCTCTGATGGGCAACCTGTCTTACATCATGCCTGCTGGCATGTACGGCGCTCTGAAGACTACTGAGAAAGCTGCTAACACTGCTCAGTTCGTAGTTGAGCCAGGCGGCACCATCAACGGATATCGCGGAATCGTTTCCAACCAGGCTACTTCTGGAAACCTTTACTTCGGTAACTTTGATGACCTTCTTATCGGTATGTTTGGCGGCTTGGATCTTACTGTTGATCCATACAGCTTGTCTAAGAGCGGTACTATTCGTCTGGTTGCTTTGCAGTCAGTTGATGTTGCAGTACGTCACGCTGTTAGCTTCGCAGTCGGCAACGACGGCGCGTAAGTAGTTAGTAATTAGTCGAGGGGCTTCGGCCCCTCTTCTTTACTTATGTCAATTCGTTGAGTTGGCATTATTAAAGGAGAATGTTATGAAATATGAAGTAATTAAAAGCTGCGTTATCCACGGTAAAACCCATAAAGTTGGCGCTCATGTTGAAGTAGATGACAAGCGTGTATTGGAAAACCTGATGGGAATGGGTCGCTTGATTCCTGTTGCTGAGTCTGTCGTATTAGAAGATCGCAGCATCGAAGTGACTGAATCTGCACCGAAAGTTAAGAAGCGGTCTAAGTTTAAGTAATGGCTATTGAGACTGGCATTGAACGCGCAATAATGCTCGCTGACTTTGGCGAGCTTGTTACGTTTACGCCTTTTGGTGGATCGTCTGTTTCTATTACTGGTATCTTCGACAGCACTTATGAGGCTGTTGACAGTGGTGGATCGGTTTCTTTTGCAGTTGAGCAGCCAAGATTGACAGTTAAAACATCAGATGTTTCTGGTGTTGCTGAAGGTGACTCTTTTACGGTTAGGTCATCAGATTACATTGCTAGAATTGTTATGGCTGACGGAACTGGAATTACTGAGATTGCTTTAGAGGCACAATAATGGCTCATGTAAGAAAGCTGCTGAGAGACCAGATAACATCTACTTTAACTGGCTTGTCTACTACTGGCAGCAACATATATCAAAGTAGAGTCTATCCCTTGGCAGCAGATAAGCTACCGGGTCTTTTGATATTCAGCAAGAGTGAAAATGTTGAGTATTCATCTATGGGGCTGCCCAGGATTCAGGAAAGGACAGTCAGCTTCACGCTGGAAGTTTACGTCAAAGGCGTAAGTGGATACGATAATTCCCTGGATCAAATTTGTCTTGAGGTTGAAGAAGCGTTATATGCTGATATAACCCTTAATGGCAATGCGGCAAATGTAATGCTTTCTGATTTTTCAGCAGACTTTAATGGTGATGGTGATCAGCCTGTTGCGGTGGCTACTATGACTGTTGATGTGTTATATCGGGTTAGAGAAAATAACCCTGATGTGGCAATTTAATGGCGATTTTCGCTTACGTTAATTAATGCGCTATGGCGCTTAGAGGTATTTAGAAATGGCAACATACACAGGTAAAAATGGCGCAGTCTACGTTGGTGCAAACGCTGTCGCTGAAATTAAAGATTGGTCTCTTGAGACTACTTCCGAAACAGTAGCTGATACTGTTATGGGTGACTCTTGGGTTAGCCACAAGCCAACTCTCAAGTCTTGGACTTCATCGTTCAACGCAATTTGGGATGACGCAGACACTACTGGTCAATTAGCTTTAACAGAAGGTGCAGAAGTGACTATAAACCTGTATCCTACTGGAAATAACTCCGGTGATGTGGAATGGTCTGGTGCTGTTATTGTTACATCTGTAAGCAAATCAGCATCTTTTGATGGCCTTGTTGAGGCTTCTTTCTCTGTCACCGGCAATGGCGCGTTAACTACTGGCACGGTGTAAAACATGGGAAAACTAATTGATACTGCTGTATCACACTTCAATACTAAAGCTATTCGGAAACTATATGTCGAAGAATGGGATGTTACTGTCTATACCAAAAACCTATCTTTAGACGACAAGTCTAAGTGGATGAGTAGAGCGGATGGTGACACCACTGATTATTTGGTTTACTCCATTATTTATGGAACAACTGATGAGAAAGGTGAGTCTTTATTTGATATTGGTGACAAGGTTAAGTTACGCAGAAATGCTGACCCAGAAGTGGTATCAAGAATCGCTAGTTTTATTCTAACTCCTGATGCAGAGACTGAAGAAGGACGCGAAAAAAACTAATCGATGATCAAGGAAATGTCACCGAGCTGTATAATATGTACAGCTTGGCTGACTACCTTGGTCAACCACTTTCGACAATATACGCTATGACCGTTGATGAGTTTAATCACTGGTTTACTTTTATTAAGCTGAAAAGAGAAAAGGAAGATGGCAGCAGAAACCGTAGTAATTCAGCTAAAAGGTGAGGATAAATTCTCGCAGGTCTATGCGACATTTAACAGCTCTACCCAGCAGATTGAAAAGCAAGTTAAAAACCTAACTCAGGCGCTCTTGCTTGAAGGTAATGCTGTTGGCAAAACCACTAACGAACTGGAGTTGATGAAGCTCCAGATGATGGGTGCCAGCAAAGTTCAGTTGGATGCCGTTAAATCAGCTCAAATCTTCCGTGACAAGCAAATCGCATTAGCTAAATCAAGTGGCGCAGTAACTCAACAATTTCGCTTTATGCGTGGTGGTTTAGGTCAAGTAGGTCATCAGGTCCAGGATATCGCTGTACAGCTTCAGATGGGTCAGAACGCCATGCTGGTGTTTGGTCAGCAGGGTTCTCAGATTGCATCTCTTTTCGGACCTCACGGCGCGGTTATTGGTGCGTTACTTGCTGTGAGCGCCGCTGTAGCTACATCTCTTTTCCCCTCAATGAAGAAGTCTGCTAAAACAGTTAAAACTTTGGCTGAACGTATCGCTGAGTTAAATGAAGAATTCAAGGATATTACAGAGACGCAAAGGCAATATCTTCGTGGTCAAGAGGCTATTTCTGCATTTAAATTAAAGGAAGACATTAAAGAGCAAGAAAAGGCTATTGCTGATCTTAATAAAGAATATAAGGATGCAGTATCGATAGTAAATGAAAATGCAGTTGCAAGTGCAAAAAGTGCTGCTTCTGCAAATGCTTTAGCCAGAAGACATAAAGAAGCTCAAAACGTAATTGATGGGTTTAACTCGTCTAATGCAGAGGCAACTGCGGAGCTTGACACTCTTAATCAAGAATTAGATCTAAATAAGCAAAGATATAACGATTTAAAAAATCCTGTCGCAGCAGCCGCGAGAGAGTATCAGAATGTAATTCAGAATCTGAAAGATCAAGTTAAACAGCTAGGTTTGAGCGGCGATGCCTTATTTATATACCAGCAGAAACAAAAAGGTGCTACCGATCAAGATGCTCTTGCCGCGCTAGAACTTCATAACAAAATAGAAGCTCACAAAAAAGCTACGCAAGAAATTATTGATGGCTTACAAGCTGAGGCTGATGAACGTAAGAAGCTAGAAGAGCAGAAAAAACGCCAAAAAGAGTTAGATGATAAAAAAGCTAAGTCAGATGCCGAAAGACGACTTCAGCAGGTCGAAAACATCAGGAAAAGCCATCTTGATGAAACTGCTGCTATATCGCAAAAGTATAAAGATCAAAGGGCAATTATTGATCTGGCGATGAAGGATGAGGGCGCTGATCAAGCAATGCTTGCCGAGTTAAGGGCGCAAACTCAGATCGAAGAGCAAGAGGCTCTTGCACAACATCTTGAAGCTAAAGATAAGCTGATGCAAGAATTCGTCGATAAAGAGACAGAGCGGCAAGAAAAGCGCGCAGAACATCAGAAAAAGATGGAGATGCAGAAGAAAGAGCTTGCTCTGGCTACTGTTGGCGTTTATGGGTCGATGGCAGATCAGATTGCTGCTGCAATGGAAGATGGCTCTGGCGCTCAGAAAGCCATGTTCTTGGTCGCTAAGGGTCTAGCAGTAGCCGAGGCTATAATTAATGCTAACCTAGCTTACACGAAGACTATAGCCCAATTTGGTGCTGCTGGTGTCCCATTGGCTGAAGCTGTTAGAGCATCTGGTTATGTCAGTGCTGGCCTGATCGCTGGTCAAGCTATTGCCTCGTTTGAAGGCGGCGGTATGACTGGCTCTGGCGTTAGATCTGGCGGCATGGATGGTAAGGGTGGCAGATTAGCTATGGTTCACCCGAATGAGAAGATAACTGATCTGCACAAAGGGCAAGGTGACTCTAAAGTAGTCCATGTTAATTTTAATATTCAGGCTAATGACACCGCTGGATTTGACAGGCTTCTTAATTCTCGCAGAGGCCAGATTGTCAGCATGATTAACCAGGCAGTAAATGATCGCGGGAGACCATCAATCGCATGAGTGGAACATACCCAACAAGCCCAGTATTTAATAGCGTAGGTTTTAACAGCGTCCACTATAACCTTTCTAGCACGAGTGTATCTGGACGAACCCAAGTTAGGAATATTGGTGGTCAAAGATTTGAGTTTTCAGCATCATATCCTTCATTGACTCGCGCTGAGTTTGCTCCAGTAGTGGCTTTCATTATGTCTCAAAGGGGTATGGCTGAAACTTTTACTATCGTGTTGCCTGAGATTAGTTCTAAATCAGGAGATGCAACAGGCTCAGTTCTTACCAGTGCATCAGAAGCAATAGGGCAAACAACTATTTCGGTTGATGGTTTTACCGGGACATTAAAGGCTGGTGATATGATCAAGTTTGACAACCACAGTAAAGTTTACATGGTGGTTTCAGATTTGACTGGTGCTGGTGACTTGCAGATTCAGCCCGCTTTGCGTGTAGCTGTCTCTGATAACACTGTTGTTACTTATGATAATGTACCGTTTACTGTCCGCTTAAATAATGATGTTCAGGAATATACCTTGGGTTTAGCTTCTCTGGTAGACTACGAAGTAGATTTCATTGAGGCCGTATAATGACCAGAGCGATAGACGCATCAACCATTGCAGAGCTTGCAAAGGATGACTTTAACCTTGCGACACTGATTAAATTAGAGTTCGACACTCCGCTTTATATTACCGACTGGGATAGATCAGTTACGGCTTTATCTGCAAATTGGGTTAGCAGCCCTCACTTCCTATCAACTGGCGATGCCACTGAAACATCAGATTTAAGAGTTAATACTTTAAACATAACGCTATCTGGCGTTGAGCAATCATACATCAGCATCTTCTTGTCGCAAGATTATATAGATAAACCAATTAAGTTTTATCGCGCTGTATTAGATGATTCTGATGTCGTTATTGGCGCACCCATTCTTGTATTTGATGGGTTAATGACTGGCTTTGATATAGAAGACACCGAAGATTCAAGCCAAATTACTGTTAATTGCGCTTCTCACTGGAAAGACTTTGAGAAAGAAAATGGGCGCAAGACCAATGACAATTCACAAAAGATATATTTTCCGAATGATGATGGATTTGAATTCGCCGCCAAAACAATTAAAGATTTGAAGTGGGGACGTAAATAATGGGCATTGGTTTATTTGTTGCTTTATTTGTTGCTACAACTGCCGCATCTTATGTGATGACAAGACAGGCCATGAAAAAGGCCAAGCAAGCTGCTGATGAGATGGCTGGCGTTCTTGTCAATAAAGAATCAAACATTGAGCCTATCCCAGTTATCTACGGAGAGCGTAGGGTTGGCGGTGTGCGCGTATTTGTTTCAACAAAGGATGTTGAAGGCGGCGATAAAAATGAGTTTTTATATATTGCCCTGGCGATGGCTGAAGGTGAAGTCGAATCCATAACGGATATATTTATTGATGATGTGCCAATTACTGACAGCAAGTATTTTGGCCTTTATACAATAAACGTCCACACCGGCGCTGATGACCAAGCGTATGACCCGTTATTAACTGAGGCTAACGCTGGCTGGACATCTAACCATACACTTAGCGGAGTTGCATATTTAGCGATTAAACTAAAGTGGGACGCAAATGTATTTCAGGGCGTGCCAGATATAACCGCAATAGTCAAAGGCCGAAAGGTTTATGACCCGCGCAGTACAAATACAGTTTTTAGTAACAACCCAGCGTTATGCATTCGAGATTATCTAACAAACAATCGTTACGGTAAGGGTATTCCTGCATCAGCCATCGATGATACGGCTTTTATTGCCGCTGCTAATGACTGCGATGAATCGGTAACATTTTACTCTGGCGGTGGCACAGGAAAGATATTTGAATGCAATGCCGTCCTCAAAACTGATGACACATTATTTTCTAACATAGAAAAAATGCTAATGGGTTGCCGAGGTTTCTTACCTTACAACCAGGGGCTTTATAGCTTAATTATTGATAAGAGCCGGTCAAGTGTTTTTGCCTTCGATCAGGATACAATAATTGGTGGTATTTCAATAAAGGGCGAAACAAAAGAAAATAAATTTAATCGCGTATTGGTTAAGTTCGCTAACCCTGTTGTCAACTATCAGCCTGACCAAGCTGTTTGGCCTGAAGCTGGATCAACCGAGGAAACTACATTCCTTGAGGAAGATAATGGCACTCTTCTGGTTGAAGAGCTAACCCTTGAAACAATCACTAATTACTACGCTGCCAGGGATTTAGCTAGGGTTGTATTAAAGCGGTCGAGAAATGCCCTTAGAACGTCGTTTAGGGCCACTAGCGAGGCTTTACAGCTATCTGTAGGGGATGTGGTAACGGTAACGCATGACACCCCTGCATGGAATGCAAAGCCATTTCAGGTTGAATCTATTTCACTAAATTATGATGGAACGTGTGATGTAGGGCTGCTTGAATATGACTCCACAATCTACACTTATGATTTAGCGGCTGAAGAAAAAACATACCCTGACACTGCACTGCCTGATCCGTTTTCTGTGTCACCCCCGACCAATTTAACGGCCACTTCAACAACTATTGTTGCAGATGACGGAACACTACTGCCCTCTTTGCGCCTTAACTGGGCTGCAAGCGCCGACTCATTTGTTAGCCAGTATGAAGTGCAATACCAGAGAGGGGCTGCAATTATTGATTTGGGCAGTATTGCGGATAATTACGATACCTCTGAAAACTATGGCTTGATTACTGCTGCGGCATCTATTTCTCTGGATTATGGGTCTATTGATGAGGCGGTTCCAATTGATGAGCCTGATTACAATTCTACATTTGTAACTACAACGCAATACATATTGAAAAGCGTTACTCCAAGTGCAAATTATAATATTCGCATTCGCGCTGTTAATGATCTTGGCGTTAAAAGTAATTTTGTCACTATTTCTGGGCTTGCTGAAGGTGATACAGATGCCCCAGGAATACCCGATTCAATTATTGCAACAGGCAGTTTGCGTGAAATTACTTTAAGCTGGGTGCCGCCAACTGACCCGGATTATAGTCATGTTGAAATATGGGAAAACGCAGTAAATAATTTTTCCACTGCAACTAAAATTGCAACTGCTGGCGGTGATTATTTTAGCCGTACAGGTCTTGGCTACAATGTTCTGAAATATTATTGGCTCAAGTCTGTTGATTACAGCGGCAATATCTCTGATGAATCAACTGTTGCATCTGCGACTACATTGTTTGTTGATACAGATTCATTTAGCCAGGCAGTTAATGATCTGTTCGCTGAGTCAGGTGCTTACGGTATTGAGCCAGTTTCCTCATTGCCAGCAACTGGTGACTTTGACGGTCAGATCAAATATAACACGACAGAAAATAAACTTTACCGCTGGGATTCTGCTACATCATCTTGGACTGATGACATCTTTTCGATTGAGGCTGGAACCGTTGACGCTGCATCATTTGCATCTGGAATTGAGCCGATCAGCATTGTAACTACTTTGCCAAACCCAAGCGGATACACTGGCCCTAAGTTAGTCTTTTTGACCACTGACAATAAAATCTATCGTTATACTGGTAGCGAGTGGACTTCTGAGATACCTGCCGCTGATATTGATGGGGCATTGGCTTCGGCAAACTTCCCTAGCGACTTGCGACCGATTGAGATTGTCACATCACTGCCGACTACTGGTAACTTTCAGGGCCGACAAGTATTTCTGACAACTGATAATAAAACCTATCGCTTTGACGGCTCTGCATTTATCGCAACTGTTGCGACTGTTGACCTACAGGGAACAATTGCCAGCACTCAGTTAGCTGCTGCCGCTGTTACTAACGCTAAGATCGCAGTCAATGCCATTCAAGGGGACGTAATCGCTGCCGGAGCTATTACTGCTGCCAAAATACTTGATGGCGCAATTAGTGAGCTTAAGCTGGCTAACGATGCGGTCACAAATGCCAAAATAGCCACTGACGCAATTACCGCTGACGTTATTGCCACAGGAGCAATTACAGCAGACGCTATCACGGCTGGTGCGATTACTTCTTTAAAGCTGGCTGATGATGCCGTTACAAATGCAAAGATCGCTATTGATGCTGTTCAAGGAGATGTTATTGCCGCCAGTGCGATTACTTCTGACAAGTTGTTAGATGGTGCGGTTAATGAGTTAAAGATTGCATCAAATGCCGTAACAAATGCAAAGATAGCCACTAATGCGGTTACTGCTGATGTTATAGCTGCTGGGGCTATCACTGAAACAAAGATAGCTAGTGACGCAGTAACAAATGCCAAATTAGCTATAAATGCTGTTCAGGGTGATGTCATTGCAGCAGGTGCTATTACTGAAGACAAGATTGGTGCTGATGCAGTTACCACCGCCAAACTTGCAAATGATGCTGTAACTGAAGATATTATTGCGGCCAGTGCGATAACCACAACGAAGATTGCCAGTGATGCAATTACAACGGCTAAAATAGCAGCAAATGCTATTACAGCATCTGAGCTTTCGGCAAATTCCGTAACAAGTGACAAGATAATAGCCAATGCGATCACCAGCGCAAAGATTTCAGCGGGCGCGGTAACTGCAAGCGAGATAGCAGCAAATGCCATTACTTCCGCTAAAATTGCAGCCGATGCTATTACGGCTGATAAAATAGCTGCTGATGCTGTAACTGCTGACGCTATTGCAGCAAACACGATTACCGCTGCTGAGATTGCCACTGGTGCTATCACTGCTGATGAAATAGCTGCAAATGCAATTACTTCAGCTAAAATCGCAGCCAATACAATTACCGCAGGAGATATTGCAGCCAATGCAATTACCACTTCTGAGCTTGCTGCTGACGCGGTTACGGCAGATAACATTGCAGCAGGAGCCGTAGTCACTGAATCACTAGCAGCAGATTCTATCACTACAGCCAAAATTGCAGCGGGTGCGATTACAGCAGATGAGATTGCAGCAGCAGCTATTACGACTGGAAAGATAGCCGCAGGAGCCGTTACTGCTGATGAGATATCCGCTAACGCCATAACTAGTGGAAAGATAGCCGCTGATACGATTGTCGCTGCTGACATTGCCGCTGGAGCTATTACAGCTTCTGAATTATCTGCTGGATCGGTAACAACTGCAAAGCTAGATGCTGCCGCTATAACTTCTGAAAAGATTGCCGCTGGAGCAATAACATCAGACACCATCGCTGCAAATGCTATCACCAGTGCCAAGATACAAGCGGGAGCCGTTGTTGCTGACACTATAGCTGCTGATGCTATAACTACTGCAAAGATCGCTGCTGGGGCCATTACTGCCGCAGAGATAGCTGCTGCCGCGATAACCGCAGGAAAGATTGCTGCTGATGCGGTCACAGCTACAAATATAGCTGCCGATGCTGTTACAGCCGATGCTATAGCTGCCAATGCGGTTACAGCCGATTCAATAGCCGCCAACTCTATCACTACAGTTAAGATCGCCGCTGACGCGATTACGTCAAATGAAATAGCGACTGGTGCTGTAACTGCTGATTCCATATCTGCTGGAAGCATATCTACTGCCGCGATTGCTGCTGATGCGATTACAGCTAACCTGATTGCCGCTAATGCGGTAACTGCTGAAAGCATTGCTGCCGACTCGATAACTAGCGCAAAGATAGCCGCCGATGCGGTTACTGCTGGCGCTATTCAAGCTGGCGCTATTGGGGCTGACGCTATTGCCGCTAACGCAATCACTGCTGATGCTATTGCTGCTGACGCGATTACCACGGATAAGATTGCAGCTAATTCGATCACTGCTGGCCTGATCGCTGCTGCTGGTGTTATTACCAGTTCTGCTCAGATAAATGATGCCGTTATTGAAAATGCTAACATTAAAAACCTTTCTATTGATGCGTCAAAAATAGCTAACCTGGCTGTTGATACACTAAAAATAGCGGGAAATGCAGTTAATGTAATCAGGACCGCAACAAGCACATCCGATATCACTTTGAATAACGGAGTTTGGACAACTATTAACAGTATTGCGTTTACCCCCGCGTCTGTTGATGGGAATGCTCAACCTATTAGTTTGAAGTCTTATTTGAGCTGGGATGCCCAGCCAGGAGGAAATAATGCTTATGGCAATATTTTTATCAGAATTAGAGAAAGCGCCAACACATTGACAGAATTTGAAGCTGGCACATTTATTTTGATCACGCAGCCTATAGTGACAATTTATGGAACGCAAACAGTATTTAGCTATTATGGAACCCCGCAAGATACTGCTTCACCGATTTACCTTGATTCTAGGACTAGCGTTACAGCTAGATCTTATACCCTTGAGGCCAAATATGTTAAGTCTGGTTCAGGAACCAATACTTCTTGGGTGGTTCCTGCTGGAGCAATTTTAGAAGCTGTAGAGGTTAAGCGATGAAATATATTATTTACAATTCTGACGGTGATATTCTTAACCAGGTCGATTGCCCAGAAAATGAGATAGACAACTATATTTCTGATGAATTAAGTTACATGAAATATTCCGAATCAGCAGTTAATAAAATAATCGTTGACGGTGAAATAGTTGATAAACAATTGGAGCCTACTCGGACAATTATAGAGTCATCAATAGAACTAACTATTGCCCAGAATCGCAACGGTTTGCTTTATGAATCAGACTGGAGCCAATTACCTGACTCGCCTTTATCCGACAATAAGAAAGCAGAATGGGCAACCTACAGACAAGCGTTGAGGGATATACCAGAAAACTATCCTGAAGCAATATCAATAGATGATATAATTTGGCCAACTAAGCCGGAGTAATAAAATGACTACAGCAGTACAAAGACGCAGAGGCACGACCACTGAACACGCATCCTTCACAGGTTTGGAAGGTGAGATTTCGGTCAACACTACGAAAGAGACGCTGGTAGTCCACGATGGCGCTACAGTTGGCGGCTTTGAGCTTGCAAGGGCTGACGGCTCTAACTTTGTGGCAACTAGCGTAGATATTAACGGCGGCACTATCGACGGCACTACCATTGGCGCATCGTCTGCCTCTACTGGCGCGTTTACTACGCTGACTGCCTCTGGCGAAATCACAGCCAACGGCGGCATAGCCTTGGGCGACAATGACAAGGCTACGTTCGGTGCTGGTGATGATTTACAACTTTATCATAATGGCAACAATAGCTTTATTGAAGACGTAGGAACTGGAAACCTTTATTTAAGAGCAGCCAATAACATCTTTATAGAAGGTGCTACTGCAAACGAATCAATGGCTACTTTCCAAGAAAACGGTTTTGTTAAGCTGTTTTTTAACAATGAAGAAAAACTAGCCACCACCAATACAGGCATAGATGTTACTGGCACAGCCACGATGGATGGGCTTACTGTTGAGGGCAATGGCGCACTGTTTACGCTAGACAATGGGTCAAACGCTGCCACCCTTTCAAACACAAATGGCAATGTTGTTTTAGACTATGATGCGGCAGAGGCTGGCCGGAGCTTCACCGTGCAGCAAAATGGACGTAAATCTTTGCGCGTCAATAACTCAGGAGATGTGTCATTCTACGAAGACACGGGCACAACGCCTAAGTTCTTCTGGGATGCGTCTGCGGAGTCTTTGACTGTTGGAGGTGATGACAGCACTACTGCTACAAGCCTGAACACTCTTGTGCTTGGTGAGTATGCTGACGCTTCTAGCGGAGCTGTTTTAAGGTCTAGCGCTGCTTCCGCCATAAACTTTGAAGATAGTAATGCTTCCACTGCTGGTCGAATTTATTATAACCATACTTCAGACTATATGGCGTTTAATACAGCTACTTCAGAACGCATGCGCCTTGACGACTCAGGCAACTTATTAATTGGACAAACAACTATACCAACGGGACTAGGCGCTTCAAATACCAAGTTAATAATGGGTAGCTTTGAAGACGCCCCAGAGTTTGTTGCTTACAATAGTGATAATGCTATTGAGGCTGGCGATAAGATTGGTGCTTATCTTTTTGGCAATGACGACAACAACGCCACTGAAGACCACTTTGCAGGTATGTGGGCAAAATCTGCGGGTACGACTGGCGAAATGGACATTCACTTTGCGGCTGGTAAATCTAACTACGAAGATGATTCGCCGCACATGACGTTAGACTCCAGCGGTAATGTTGGTATTGGTGTTACTCCAGAGTCTACATGGGATAGTGGCTTTAA